>Ga0114920_10000515_pt1 | contig 16825 bp, 17 predicted proteins | sample ChitaG_FD_88683 | JGI IMG/M metagenome (GOLD analysis project Ga0114920, IMG submission 88683) | Deep subsurface microbial communities from South Pacific Ocean to uncover new lineages of life (NeLLi) - Chile_00310 metaG | ecosystem: Environmental > Aquatic > Marine > Oceanic > Sediment ... | reverse complement strand
TTTTCACTAAGCAGTGGTTGATCCTGCTGACTATATCCATCTTATTGCTTGTTACAGCCATTCTTCTGCAGGTGCTTATTCCTCTGGACGAGACTGAGGATCCCAAAGATGTTGCAGTCATTCTCTGGCCGATCACAATGCTCGTCATTTTTTTCAAATGGATTCTTTTTGTGCCCATCCTGACGATTTGGATCAAGAATCTGAAATACGTGCTCGAAGAGGACCGGATCATCATCCACAAAGGTATCCTCACAAAACTCCAGAAAAATATCCCCTACCGGGCCATCACCGACTTTGTCCTCCGACGCTCTCTTTTCGACCGGTTCCTTGGAATTGCCTCGATCAGGATACAGACGGCCGGTCAGCCACAAAATGCCACAGGATATGAAGGCAACATGGCCGGGCTTATCGGATGGGAAGAACTACACGAGAATTTAAGGAACAAAATCAAGACTCTTCATCCTGTTTCAGTAGCACTGGGTGTCACGGAAAAGGTCCCGGAGACATCTGGAAGTGATGTACTGAGGCAAATTCTCAATGAACTCAAAGCCATCAGAAAAGCAGTGGAAAAATAGCATAGGATTTTTCTCAGGAACAGTATTATCTTAAAATAAGAATATTAATCCATAACAATTCGCAGCAGCAGATTTTACTCCGCGGCTCCGCCACGAGAAACTCGGCGGATGGATCAAATCAGTCTGGATAATACGTCACTCGAACCATTTGGCGACACCTTCGCCAGTTGGGATGTGGAATACATCTCTATTCACATGCTGGAACCGGATTATCAGATGATAATCGGGTATCCTTTGGCGTTAACTCCGGGAACCGGCGGAAAAGTTATCCAAGAGGCCGTTATCGTCGATATCGGGAAAAAAGAAGATCTGGAAAAATACAGGGGAAAGCTCAAAGACAAGATCATTCTCACAACGCCCAAACGGGAGTTTGGCCCCAGGCTCATGCCGGATGCTTTGCGTCACGATGAAGAATCGCTGGAAGCCTACGAAACCAAAGGGATAGATATCAATATCCAAAAGCGTCGCCAGGACAATGCCGCAGGGTGTGCAGTGGCGTTGGAAGCGATGCGCATCCTGAAGGCCATCGGTGTTCAACCAAGGCGTACCATCCGCATGGCTCTTTGGAGCAGTGAAGAAGGCGGATTAAGGGGTTCAAAAGGCTATGTGAAAGAGCATTTCGGAAATCCGGCGGCGGCTCCGATATTTGAGGCCTGGATGAAGCCATTCAACGACCTAAAAGTCAAGACCCTTTCACAGTTCAGCAATCGTGGAACCGATCATCTGTCCTTTGATCGCGCTGGTCTTCCGGGTTTCCAATTCCTTCAGGACCGGCTCGATTATCGTACGCGAACCTGGCATTACAATATGGATTTATATGACCATGTTTTGCCTGAGGATCTGAAAATCAATGCCGTGGTCATGGCCAGCTTTGTTTACCATGCGGCCATGCGGGAAAAGAAATTCCCCCGAAAGCCATTTACGAATTGGGATCCACAGTTCGAACTGCATCAACCCGATCTGTTTAAAGAGGGTGAGTCGTTAACCAATGCTGTCGCGGATTTTGACAACGATGGTGACCTCGATCTGGCTATTACAGGAGCCGCACCCGAAGGCATGCATCATCTGCTTAAAAATAAACTGTCCGACGAACAAACGAATCGGTCGATCCAGATTTTAGTTCTGGATGAGAAAGGGCATTACACCAAGGCAGGCACTGAAATCAGGCTTTTTAAAGCCGGATCAAAGGAATTGCTGGGCACAAATATATTCGACACAGGTTCCGGATATAACTCCCAAAACGCCATGGCTATTCATTTTGGTTTACCTGAAGAAGGCCCTGTTGATGTGGAGATTGCCACCATGTCTAAAAAAGGGCGTAAGACTGTGCGGATATCGAATGTGGATCCCAAGGATTACAGAGGCGGATGGCTTATTGTTAAAGTTGATTTAGCAGGGCGGCTCATAAAATAGGAGGATAATGGGGAATTCCATCAATTAGGATATTGAAAATTTCAGGTAAATGTATTATGCATATAGGCATAGGGATACGAACAGCCATAAAACCAATTGCAATGATAAACATCATCCTGACAATCGGATCTCGTTTAATTCCCATCCGGATATTCGATCGTTTTTTTTCTTCGTCCCGTTTGTCCACTTCATCGGAAATCAAGTTAATATCAATCCTTAAACCCTCTCTCTTTGAATATATCAGTCGAAAAAAAACTCTCTTCACATTTAAAAGAGCTTGCAAGCTAGTTCCCGCTTACAGAATGTTTCTTTCACAGAATAATATTCAGTATTCAAGTATCCGTGACATCAAGGACTTCCAGAAGCAGGTTCCTCAATTATCAAAGGAAAACTATATCAATAAATATACTCTTGCTGAAAGATGTGTTCAGGGACAGCTTCCTAGAACAGGAAGCCTGGATGAGAGTGCGGGGACATCTGGATCGCCCACAAACTGGATCAGATCTGATGAAGAAGAGAAATCCTATTTATCCTTGAATAAAATTTCTATGACCTACCTCTTCAGATTTCCTAAAAACAAAAAGTATGTTCTGATAAATGGGTTCATACTCGGATCATGGGCGGGAAGTCAACGTTTTTCGAGCCGGATGGGCAGATTTGGGATCATGAAAAACACCGGCCCAGACTCTCGGAAGATTCTCCAGTGCATCAGAGAGTTCGGTTTGGAGTACACATTTCTTATCAGTGGATATCCTCCCTTTCTCAAAGAAATGGTTGAATACGGCAAGCAACTAGAAGAATTTGACTGGAAAGATTTTGACGTTCATCTTCTCACTGGAGGGGAAGGTTTTGTCGAAGAATGGAGGAGTTATGTCCTTTCGCATTTCAGGGAGGGTGCAACAATCTACTCTATCTATGGAGCTATAGATCTTGATGTGGGGATTGCAATGGAAACTCCTCTTTCTGTGGCTCTCAGAGGACTCATGGACCGCGACAGAGAATTCAGCTCAAAACTTCTGGGAACGGACCGCACTCCCTGTTTTCTCGGCCAGTACTCCCCTTTCCACTTCCATATCCAGGAAGCTGTAAATGAAAAAGAGATAAAAGAACTGGAGACAACTCTTCTCAATTTCCAATGCACCGTACCGATGATTAAATACAATATCGGCGACGAAGGCGGTGTTGTTCCCTTTCTCAGAATGAAAGAGATTTTAATAAACAGGGGGTATGACTTCGAGGCATTGGTCGAAACAAACAGATTTTCCCCCGTTGTCCCTTATCCGTTCTTGTATTTATACGGACGGAGCGATGGGACAGTCACCATCAATGGAGCCCTCATTTCCCCGAATGACATTTATAAAATTATCCTCTCTGATGTTGAAATGAACGCTTCTATCAGGAATTTCAAGCTGTCTGTCGAGATGGATGAAGCGAAAACCATCCGTCTGTTCATCTATCTGGAGGCTCGGGCTGGAGCATTCGTGCAGGAGTCTACGGCTAAAAGATTCGGCGATGTGATTATCTCAAAAATGCTGGAATCCAATCCCTGTTTCAGAATCGCCTACACCAAGAGTCCTGATAAGTCAGAACCTGTAGTCAGAGTTTTTCCTTTCCAAGCAGGGCCCTTTGCGGGTGACAAAGAACGTATAAAAATCAGATATATATTAGAATGAACGACTCAATCTCGAGTCTCAATCACAGCAGGATTTAATCTTGAATTGACCGCGTGCTGCATTTTCATCGATCATACACATTTCTCCCGCACAGTCACAACCTTTGCTGAAGTAGGTGTGAACGTATTCTAAACCTTCATCCAGTCCGATATGCTGGGCTTTAAGCATCACCTGCGTCGGGACAGGGGAAAGATGACTCAGTTTGTATGCTGGAAAAAATTTGGTAATATGCCAGGGAACTTGCTTTCCGAGATTCGTCCTGATCCAGTGAGATATGCTCCTGAAATTTTCCTCCTGGTCATTTGTCCCATGTATCACATTTGTGCGGATTTCCACATGAGTGCCCGAATCATGAAATGTTTTAATGCATTGCAGTACTTTTTCCGCAACTTCAGAAATTCCTGCGGCCCCGCAGTAATCGTAGTAGAAATCATCCTTCATGCTTTTGATATCTGCAGCAACAGCATCTATGACGGCAGCAATTCTCCTCGTGGAATCCACTGTAAGCGTACTGTTGGTAACAAAAATATTGTAAAGACCTGCCTTTCGGGCACTCCGTCCGATGTCCTCTACGGCTTCAAGCAGGATGGCCGGCTCATTGTAGGTGTAGCAGATTCCTCTGCACTGGCTTTCAAGAGCCATCTTCACCACTGCTTCCGGTCCCAAATCCAGACTGCCCAGCTCCTTTCCCGATGTTGTCCAGGAGAGCGCGTCATTCTGACATCCCAGACATCTGAGGTTGCATCCCCATGAGCCGATGGACAGGACTTTTATGTTCTCTTTGAAATGAATCACGGGTTTATCAAAAAGAGAATCCACCAACACCGCACAAAGTCGACTGGGATGCTTGAGAAGACCTCGATTATCCCTTCGACCACAAAAGCTCTCTCCCAAGGGACACTCTCTTATGCAGACAGAGCAAGATTCTTTTTTTTTCATGGTCGCAGGGCCTCAATCATCCTTCCTATAATGTGATCACCTGCTGTGCTCCCTTTTCTTCAGCAAGCTTGTACACATCGGGGAAACATCCCTCCTCTATTCCTGGATAAAGTCGGCCGGATATTCCCCGCTGCTCACAGCAGTAATCACAGCAGAGTACGAAAAACTTGAGTTTTACAGAAAGTCTGGAAAGCTTTTCTCCGATCGGATTTTCAGGGAGAAAAAAGTAAACATTGTCGGCAAAGAAGAACAATCCAACTACCTCCGCCCCATGAGTTTCTTTTTCCAGTTGGGGAATGATCATCTTTTCAAGGATGGTTGAAGAATCTGATGATTTGAAAATATATAAAACTTTCAATCGATACTCCCTTATCTTCTTTGGATAATCTATTTATAGAAATTCACCTAAAATTTGTCAAGTGGTTAAATTGGCAGATTTGACACACTTTTAACAAAATCTTAACAAATTCTTGACAACTTTTTCGAATGAGGAGGTTATCTTATAAAAGGAAAACATGTATAACGCCTTTAGGATCGAGTTTACGGAGATACTTCAAAAAGGGGGACTGACATGAAAAAAGAGATTACATCTGTCGTAATTATTGTTCTGCTCATTGCTCCAGGAGGGGTAATGGGAAAGGAAAGTAAAGATCAGGTTTTACAATCATCCGCCGAAATCCCTGTAAAATTCCTTTTCAACCAAGTGGTTATTGAGCTTTCCGGAGGCGTCATTGTCTCAGGAGCGCTGGTCGGCATTGACAGCAAGACGCTTATCATAAAAAGAGAAGGACAGGACGAAAGGATACCTTCGGCCGAGATAAAGAAAGTGGTTATTGAGAGACAAAAAGAAAAAAATTCTTATGCTCTTTCGGGGATGTTGTTTGGAACATATCTTGGAAACCTTGTACAATATCGCGCGAGGCATCAGCCTACAGCGTTTATGGCAAAAGACTATAGTGTACTTGGATTGATCCTATGGAACGCTATTATTGCTGGTGCTGGAGTGGGTATCGGTTATCTGGCAGGAGGTTTATTTGAAAAGGACATGGTTGAGTTTGAATTTGCAGGAAATCTCAAAAATAGACAGTCTCAGTGGGAAAAGATGCGACGCTATATCTTGGGTATCGATTTTCGGCAAAAAAGAGTCCACATCTCGGTTGCAGGGGGGCAGGTAATGACCACAGCAAAAGATTACTACGAGGATCTTCTGGAAACTGACGGATTTTATCTTGGGATGGGAGATATGGTCAGCTCTTTGAATCTTCTCAGGAAGTTACAGTTGACCGTCTCAATTTCCCCGCGGATTGAAGTTGGAGCGGCGGCTTACTTTCTGGGGGAACCATCTATAAACGGATGGAAGTACACCTCCCCAGAATCATACTGGGTGAATTTCCAGCTCGACACAAAAGGGTACTATGCCATCGGTATCTATAAATCCTTGCTTCCTTCTTCTTCCAGACGGATTTCAATAGTCACAGGATTTGGATTGGGTTTAATGAAAACGGAATTCAAGCTCGACACAAATTATCGTTGGTCTAAATATCCAGACTATTTGGAAATCCCGGAAGAACACACAATCAATAAAATATTTTTTTGCGGTGTTCTATTTTCAGAACTGAGATTCTACTTGAACAACTCTTTGTCAATGGGATTAAGCGCCGATTATATCGTGTCTCCCACAGAGAAGGTGCCGGAATTTCCCCGTATGAACCTGCCGGCGAAGAAAATCCGTTTGGGAAACGGGAGTATTGGGTTCAACCTGGGCCTGCATTTTTAAATCCTTATCATGTTCCACTTTCTGATAGCCTTGACAAATCTATTTCAAATCAATACTGTGTCTTTGAATAAAAAAGGGGAATATCATGAGTAAAAAAATCATCGCTTCATTCACATTATTCTCTTTCCTCATTTTCACTTTTTCCTGTGCTATTCACACGACCAAAAAGGAAAAAATTGAAACCATCGCGAGTCAGAAAGATCAAAAAGTAAAAATCATTGCCGTGTTTAAAAAATCAGGGGAGGAAATCAAATTTCCTGAAAAAAACCCCGGTAGAATTGAAAAAAACTTCATTGTCGGCGGGGCCACAATAGAGATAAGAAAATCTCAAATAGAAAAGAGGATCCCCAAAGCAGGAAAAATTAAAGAACTCAGGACAAAGGATGGACAAGCCTTTCTCAATCCTATTGTTGTTTCTGAAACTCCCTTAAAAATTATTATTGCGAGTCGGGGAAGAACAACTTCTATCCCAATTCAGGATGTGGAATTAGTGTTGATCAAAAAAGTCGACGCTGGAGCATCATTTCTGGCGACAATTGGAGCCATTGCAGGTATAGGGCTGGGAGGATTGCTTTTAATCGCTTTGCTTAAAGAATCCTGCCCCTTTATCTATTCTTTTGACGGTGAAAACTATGTCTTTGATGCCGAACCTTACGGGGGCGCAACCTGCGAAGGACTGAAGAGGACAGAATGGTGCGGTCTTCAATACATCAAGGAAGTTGACGGCCAATACAGGCTCAGAATCACCAATGAGGTCGAAGAAACTCAGTACACGGATGAGTTGAGATTAGTGGTTATCGACCATCCACGAGGAGTCCAGGTGGTTCCCGATGAATCCGGCCAGATTCACACCTTTTCCCGGCCGATCTCTCCGAATCGAGCCTATGACAGCACAGGCCGGAATCTTATGCCCTATTTTTCCGATAATGATTGGATATTCTGGCAGACCCGAAGCGAAGACAAAGACCCTGCGAAAAAAGAAAGCTTGAAGGAAGAGCTCATCTTTGAATTCCCCAAACCCGAAGGCGCAGAACAGGCGAAGCTTCTCTTCAACGGCTGCAACACCCTCTGGGCCTCTCAGATGGTCAAAAGATATTTGGAGCTTTACGGAAACAAAGTGCAGGAATGCTATGCCAAAATGAACAGCCAGGGCCTTTCCTATCAAACTGTCATGGCCTGGAATGAAAAAGAAGAACTCTACCGTCTCCAGATCCGAGTAGAAACTGATCAGGGATGGAGGTCAAAGGGGACAATCGTTGGAGGAGGTCCTTTTGTCTCGGAGGACAAGGCTTACACGCTGGACGTCAGGGATGTTCCCGGAAACACGCTCAAAATCAAGCTCACTCCTCCAGCAGCTTTCTGGATGATGAATTATATCGCTGTCGATTATACGGATGATTTACCTGTATCGACTTTGGAACTGGAACCTGTCCATGCCGAGGATCACAGGGGTGAAGACATCACTGAAATCCTCACACAGAATGATAAAAAATACCACATTATGCCTAATATTGGAGATTATGCCGATCTCACCTTCAAAGCTCCGCAATTAAACTCTAACATGAAGCGGTCGGTCATACTGAAGGCCAGTGGGTATTATGATATTCATCTCAACGCTACTGGGGAACCCCGGAATGATATTCTATCCCGTTTTCTGACTGAGCCCGGTTTTGCCATCCAGTATGGATTTCAGGAATATCTGAAGTGGAAAAAGGAGAGGCTGGAAAAGATCCTACGTTAATGAGAAAGGCAACGCCCCACCCAAGGCCCAAATTTTACAGTGGTTTTTCTGCCATCCCCATAAGATTAAAATTCAGGTTGGCGATGGGGAAGTATCTCCTGAACAGGAATAAATACCCTCTGTTTCTGTTGAGTCCTTCTCAAGGCGGTCTGATCAAGACTCAACAGACTTTAAGGGACCTTAAATTCTGCAAAGTCGTCAAATTCGGCCGGCATCACTACTTTTCTCTGACAGTTCCACGGTGGCCCTCAAAACCGTTCGACAGTATGGTTGCGAATGGAGGTTTAAACATCACCGCAGCCGGAACTCCGAAAAAATCCCATATAGACACGGCTATTCTGGGGATATCCAGAAAGTGCACCTACAAGTGCCAACATTGTTATGAATACTTTAACTTGAGTAATGAGGAATATGTCCCTGTCAATCGCTGGAAGCATGTTATCTCAGAACTTCAGGAGTTGGGAACAAGCCACATAATTTTCTCCGGCGGAGAGCCAATGCTCAGGTACGATGAAATGCTCGGACTTCTGAATTCTGCCGATAAAGACTTATCCGAGTTCCACGTACACACATCAGGACACGAGGTTACTTCAGAAAGGGCCATGGCTCTCTGGAAATCAGGGCTTTGCGGAGCGGGGATTGGTCTGGATGATGCCGATTCAACTCGACACGATGCATTGCGCGGTTACGAAGGAGCTTTTCAAGAAGCGGTTCAGGCTGTCTCACATTTTAATCAGGCAGGAATATTTACATATCTGAATACCTGTCTGACGAAAGATATGGCCCGTTCAGGGGGAATACAGAGATATTTTGAGCTTTCCAGAAATTTAGGTGTGGGAATTGTACGATGGCTCGAGCCGAAACCTTGTGGAGGTTATTACGCAGAACATGTGAATGATCTCTTCACGGAGGACGACCGGAAACTCACCACCGAACTCTACCTTGAAGCCAACCATGGCAAAAAATACAGGGATTATCCTCTGATCGTCTATGAGGCTTATTCAGAAGCTCCGGAACGTCTGGGATGCATGATGGGTGGACTTTCACTTCTTTACATTAACAGCTTGGGCCATGTCCAGCCTTGTGTCTTTTTGCCCATTTCCTTCGGCAGCATCATGGAAGAAAATTTTTCATCCATATACAGAAGAATGAGAGAAGCTATCCCTCGTCCCCTACATACGGGATGTCCATCTAATCTTCTTTCCGAAAAAATAAAGGAAAAGGGAACAGACCTCCCTGTACCTTATAATGAGATTGAGGATGAATGGCTGAGAATGTTTAATTAGGAGGAAAAAAGCACTGATCAACGAGAAATATGCAATGAGGGATAAGAATTTTCATGTTGATTTAATTGTCACCCATAAGGATAAATGGACATACACGGAAAACATCAGCGTTATTTGCGTGCTTTACCAACTTCAGTTTCCCATTCTGCCCAATCTCCGCCGAATGGTTTTAATCCCAAATCCGAAGGGCTGGTGGGAGCAGGAACCAGTGCTTCATAAACCTGCACAGCGTGTGCCTGACTGCGTGAAAAGTATGTTGCCGATTTTGCAAACAAAAAAAGTTGGCTACTGCTGTTAGCTAAAAGTGCTTTGTTGAGCATTTTGTTGCCCTGATAAGGATCGGCAGCCAGGGTAGAAGCATGTCTCTGGCCTGAAATGCACTATCCGAAAAACGAATCAAATGAGTCAGGGAACAGGACCAGGATAGTCCATAATTATTATCTTTATCTCTTGGCTATCCCCTTCATGATATCGATACACTCCGGTGTAAATTTTTGGATATAATGTTGATTTGCTTTTAATGTGCGAATGACTTCTTCCCTGCTGAATGTTTCAAGAGCATCTGCCCAGGCTGCTTCCATATTTACTTCAATATAATTACCGGCTTGCCGGCCATACTGGAAGCCCATTTCATAATCCGAACCGCTTAAAATAATAACTGGCAGAATATCCGGAGGTAAAACTTCATTTTTCAGGTCTTTTGCCGATGTGGTGCTAAACATTTCCTGTCAATATGAGATCCGGTGCTTCCTCAGGGAAGGGAATATCATCCGACATTCGATGTATAAAACACTCCTGAATTATGTGATCAATTCTTGTCAAATTGTTAATCCAGGCCTAGAGAATAAAGAATTTTTCTTGACAGGAGCATCTTTTTTTGATTATTGTTGGCAACCACCAGTGGTTATTTTATTTGTGCTATTTTGTATATGAAGTTTTGTTCTTCGGGGAGGAAAACATATGGCAAAAACAGAGATGTTATGCCCCTTTTCAAAAGAATTGTGCCGGGAATGTCCCCAGTATAGAGGGAGGCATTATTATCTATGTTTTTACACCAAGTATCGAGGATATTTAGGGAATCCGGAAGAAGAAGCTGAACAGAAATCGTGGAGCAGCAGAATCAACAAACCTTTTAAAATGCCTTCAAAGCTTCCCCAAAGTCCAAAGTGGTTAATCCTCAATGAATTTGCAGAAAGGAAAGGGAAATGATACGGGATTTTGTTTATTCAAAAGCAAAGACTGTAAAGGAAACTCTTGATTTACTTAAAGAGTTTAAGGAAAACAACAAGATCATTTGTGGCGGGCAATCGCTGCTTATTCTGATGCGCCAGGGATTGGTTGCACCGGCAAATCTCATCGATATCAAGAGCATTGAAGAGCTTAGTTATATCAACTTCAAACCAAAAATAGGGTTAAAGATTGGTGCTGCCACTACCCACAGTGAGATAGAAAAATCATCGATAATCAAGAAGCATTACTCTGTTTTGATTGATATGGAAAAGAATTTGGCTTCTAATCAAACCAGAAACTGGGGTACTATTGGCGGAAACCTTGCTCATGCAGACCCTGCAGGCGATCCTGGACCAGTATTTATTGCCTTAAATGCAGCGGTGAAAATGGCCAACAAAGAAAGAGAACGGACCATTCCGTTAGAAGAGTTCTTTATTGACTACTTTGAGACAGTACTTGAGGACGGTGAACTTCTGCTTGAAGTGCAGCTGCCAGTTGTCCCTCCAAAAACAGCCACAGTATATGAGAAGTTTAATATCATCAAGAATGACCAGGGCATTGTATCTGTTGCTGCCTCAATAACTTTGGACGAAAAAGGTTCCAGCTGCAGAGATGTACGGATTGTTCTCGGAGCAGCTGCCTCAATCCCTATCCGGGCAAAAAAAGCAGAGAAGTTGTTAATAGGGCAGAAGCTAAATAATGGCTTGCTGGAAAAAATCGGAAAAAAAGCTTCTAAAGAGGCTGATCCTGTTGCCGACATTCATGCTACTGAGGAATATAGAAGATATTTAGTCGAAGCTCTTACAAAAAGAATGGTGCGGAAGGCATGGGAACAAGCCAAAACTCAAGCCCGATAAGGAGATCTCTGAATATGGAAAAGCAATTGTTACGAATAACAGTCAACAACGAAACCCACGAACTCTACGTTAAGCCCAAGAGACTGCTGGTTGAAGTGTTGAGAGATGAACTGGAGCTTACGGGCACAAAAAGGGGATGCAACACTGGAGCATGTTGTGTGTGCACGGTGCTGCTTAATGGTGTTCCAGTTAAGTCATGTTCGATTTTGGCGATGCAGGCTGACGGCACTGAGGTGACTACCGTGGAAGGGCTGGCAGAAGGAGGAAAACTTAGTCCAATCCAGAGGTCATTTCTGGATCACGGCGCCTATCAATGCGGCTTCTGTACATCGGGAATGTTGATTTCAGCAACAGCATTGATGGAAAAAAACAAGAATCCGACGAAGAAACAAATAAGAGAAGCTATACATGGCAATATCTGTCGCTGTACCGGTTATAACAGCATTATCAGAGCTATAAAAGCAGTGGCTGAAGGTAAGTACAAGGAGGAAGGGTGATGAAGAAGTACACCGTTATAAATACTCCCATCCATAACATTGATGGAATTGCAAAAGTAACCGGTAGGGCGGAGTATGCCTTTGATATCAAGCTGCCCCATATGCTGTATGGTAAGATCTTGAGAAGCCCCTATCCCCATGCAAAGATCCTCAAGATAAACACAAAAAAAGCTGAAGGCTTAACCGGAGTGAAAGCAGTTGTTACCGGTAAAGATACACTCGGAAAAAAACAGGGAATTTGGAGGCGTTTTAAGGAACTCTGCGATGAGGAAATCCTTGCGAGAAGCAGAGTCCGCTACATTGGAGAGCCCGTGGCAGCCGTGGCTGCTGTTGATGAAGATACGGCTGAAGAAGCTCTGGATTTGATTGAAGTTAAGTATGAACCTTTGCAAGCCGTGTTTGAGCCTCTCGAGGCTATTAAGGAAGGAGCTCCACAGCTCCACGAACATGCTGAGCGGAATATAAATGTAACGCGCCATATTGAGTGGGGTGATGTGGACGAAGGATTTAAAAAAGCAGACTATATTCGTGAAGATTGGTTCAGGTGTTCATCGCAGCACCATGTATGTATGGAGACTCATAATGCAGTGGCTAGTTTTACACATGACAAAAAATTAACCGTGTGGACGTCAACCCAGTCCCACTACTATATTCAGGTTTTGTTGTCCTGGATTCTTGGGATGAGAGAGAATGATGTCAGGGTAATTTCGCGGTATACAGGAGGAGGTTTTGGAAGCAAGTTTGAACTGGATTCGGCTCAGTTCTGCAGTTCGCTTCTGTCCATGAAGCTTTTTAAACCAGTAAAAATCACGCTTACACGCGAGGAAGAGTTTATGGCGACTAAACGCCGAACTCCAATGTTCTATTATCTGAGGACAGGTGTTAAGAAAGATGGTACTTTTATTGCAAAAGAAGGCCGGGTATTTACCGAAGGAGGTGCTTATACCTCCATGGGAGCCACGGCCCTCTATCTTACAGGATTTTTCCAGGCGTTCCCCTATGTCTGGCCGAGTTATCGGTATGATGGATACCGGGTTTACACAAATACGGCGCCTACTTCAGCAATGCGGGGTTTTGGAGCTCCCCAGGCAACCTTTTGTGCGGAAACTCAGATTGACCTAATAGCGAATGACCTGGGGATCGATCCCATAGAGATCAGGAGGAAGAATGCCATGTACCCTGGTTACGAAGTCCCCGGACAGGCAACAATTCAGAGTTGCGGCCTCAGCCAGTGTCTCGATAAGGTAGAAAAGTGGATTAAATCCCGGAAAAAACTCCCTCCCAATCGAGGTATAGGCATTGCTGCTTATGGTTTCATGTCAGGGGGAATCTTCAACTGGTTTGATACACCCTATGCCTTTTCCTCAGCTGTGATTCAGATAAATATTGATGGAAAGGTTGACCTCTATATTGGATCTCAGGATATGGGGCAGGGTTCGAATACTACGATGGCCATGATCTGCGCAGAAGAATTGGGAGTACAAGTCGAGGATATTCGACTTCATATGGGAGATACAGAGAACTGCCCCGTAGACCTCGGTGCCTGGGGAAGCAGGGAGACGTTAATGCAGGGAAATGCTGTCAAAATGGCTGCTGCAAAGGCCAAACAGCAAATCATCGAGTATGCAGCGGCGAAGCTGTCTCCGAATATTGTTTATGATCTGGACATCAAGGATCGATGGGTCCACCTTATAGCTCGTCCTGAGCGGGGCCTTTCCTATTACGACGTTGTTAAAGAAGCTATACGCGGGAAGGATGGTTTGCCCATTATTGCCAGAGGACATTATACCCCGCACCGTAAAGGCATGATATCACCGGCATACAGTTTTGGTGTCCAGGCAGTTGAAGCAGAAGTTGATCCGGATACCGGCAAAATAACACTTAAGAATTGCGTAACGGCTCATGACTGTGGGCAGGTCATTAATCCAATAGGTGTTGAAGGACAGCTTGAAGGTGCCATGGCCATGGCAGCAGGGTATGGTTTTACCGAAGACCTGCCTATGGATGAAGGAAAAATTTTAAACCCGAATTTAGTTGATTACAAAGTTCTGAGGGCTACGGAGATGCCGGAAACAAAGGTTATTGAGGTAGAGACATATGAACCTGAAGGGCCATTTGGAGCCAAAGAGGCAGGGGAAGGTCTTACAAATCCGACAGCAGGTGCTCTGGGCAATGCAGTGTTTCATGCCACAGGACTCAGTATTAAGAATCTTCCTATAACTCCAGAGAAGATTCTTGAAGCACTCAAAGAAAAAAAAAGGAAGAAAAAAAAATAAGGAGGGCATACCGTGGATTATAAATGTCCATCGTGCGGAAAGATTTGATTGAGAAGACTCGGGCATTCTGAATATATGGAGGAAACATGATACTTGAAGGCAAATTATCAATAAAAGCACCCATTCAAAAATTGTGGGATACATTATTAGAGCCAGAAACGCTGCATGCTTGTATTCCGGGAGCAGAGAAGATAAAGCGTCTGGATGAAAAAACGTACGACTGTATTATCAAGCAAAAAGTCGGCCCAATTTCAGTGCGGTTCAAATTTAAGGCTATCCTAACAGAAGTCAAATCCCCAAATCACATAGAGATGACGGGTGAAGGGGAGGATATTGGGAAGGCAGGCCGTTTTACCCAGAGAACTAGCATAGATTTAAAAGAAATCGGGGGCGGTGAAGTTGAGATTTCCTACAGGTGTGAGGCTTCAATAGTCGGAAAACTGGCAATGTTTGGAGATAGGATTATGAGGGCCAAAGCAAAAAAGGTGGAAGCTGAATTCACAGAGGCTCTGAAAGAAAAACTTCAAAGCGTTACTTGAAGGGAAGATCAGGCCCAGTTCTTTTAGTCAAAATGACACAAAAATATGTTGTTCGTGGTGGTCACATTTAACAAAACATCTGGAACCGTTATGCTAAAACTTTCTTCCCGCGTCTCACTTCCATAGACAAGAAAACCGAGGCTAAAATTGGCACTGGCTTGAAATAATTCATGAGTATAACCGAAAGATACAAGAGATAAGATCACAAAAACAAAAATTACAATAAATTTTACATTTTTCATTAGAGAAACTTTGTTTACAGTGAACCTATCTGCTAAAATTATCGTAGAAATAAGTAATGGTTACCTAAAATAAACGATAGGAGGCAAAATGATCAAAAAATGGTTCGTGTGTTTGATTGTGTTTTCAGCCGTATTATCGCTGGGCCTGGCCGAACAGACAACCGAAAAAACACCGGCCGTCCAACAGAATCCCATCGCCTTGATGACCAAGGCTATGTCCGAGCGCTTGAAGGAAAACATGCATGTAAAAAGCATCGTGGGCGATCCCGTCAAAGTAGGAAACATCACAATAATCCCCATCATCATGATCGATATCGGCTACGGGGGAGGAGAAGGAGGCGGAAAAGAAGTTCAGCAAAGAGGTGGCGGCTTCTACATGGGCGGAGAAGCCAAACCCTTGGGATTCATCATTATCAGTAAAGAAGGGACAAAATTCATAAGCGTCGGCAAGGCGCCCAGGAAATAAGGAGGAGAAAATGAAGAAAAAATTTATCTGTGCAATTTGTATAGTTTTTTTCTGTGCTTTCTCCTGCCAACTCTGGGGGCAGTCAAAATCTCATATCGAAGAATCCCTGATCACCTTCGATCAATTGACATCGGCTCTCAATGTCGGTTCAATCCTGGGTAAACCGATCCGCTCGGGGAATACAACCGTTATCCCTTTTGCAGGATCTCCTTTGGATTGGGAGCCGGAGGTTCTTTCGCCGGCTTTGGTGGAGGGATGGGTGCAAAAACCATACCCGTTGGATTCATTATCATCGAAGGAGACAGTGTCAAAGTCGAACTATTTCCCATCGAAGAGAAAAAGCCTTCTTTACTGCAGCAAATACTCCCGATGCTTTTAAAGGCTTTGCCTGATTTGATGGGAGAAAAATTCCCTGGCGGTTCCACAAAATCTCCAACTCCGGCGCCTGAAAATGGGGAAAAGTCCACTGAAGACCCCTCTCTTGAGTTGGTCCAGAAGCTCTTTAACGAAGAAAAATTCTCCGAAGCACTGGAAGCCATCGAAAAGCTCCTGGTAAAAGATCCAAACAACGCCGAGTACCACGCCTGGAAAGGAAACATCATGGGCTCCCTGGCCGGATCGGGAGATCCCATGGATATGATGAAATATGGGATGGGGGCCATGCAGGAATTCGAAAAGGCCCTTGAATTGGATCCGGAAAATGTCTCCGCCCATTTCGGCCGCGGGATGGGCCGGATGATGGCCCCGGAAGGTTTCGGCCGCGACTACGATGGAGCTTCGGAAGACTTCAAATTCGTCTGCGGAAAAGACCCCTCCCCCGATTCTTATTACTACCTCGGTCAGGCTTATTCCGGCAAAGGCCAGAAGGACCAAGCTGCAGAAGCGTACAAAAAAGCACTTGCGTTAAATCCCGATCACAAGGAGGCCGCGAAAGCCCTCGCAGACCTTAAATAGAACGAAACGACTGAAGTGACATATTGATTCTCTGATACCCTATTGAATGAAGCGCTGCCAACGCTTGGAGGTGATATCACTTTTCGCAATCTCAACCAACTTCCGCACAGGCTCTCTTTCCAGGAAATCTTTGGCATCCCATATCTTACTGAGTTGCTCATCATTCCATTTGTACATGCGCCTATTTGCACACTGTGATAATTTCCTTAAACTATCGAGGACAATTTGAACGCGCTTTTCTGCGATACGCTTGAAGCGCTGCTCTTTTGTTTCGCCTTTCATGGCTCTTCGTCACCATATCACTGCTTATCAAGATGTCGAATCCCTGGAAGAAGTAGCGACGGATCGCGCCGTCCTCTT
>Ga0114920_10000513_pt1 | contig 16840 bp, 13 predicted proteins | sample ChitaG_FD_88683 | JGI IMG/M metagenome (GOLD analysis project Ga0114920, IMG submission 88683) | Deep subsurface microbial communities from South Pacific Ocean to uncover new lineages of life (NeLLi) - Chile_00310 metaG | ecosystem: Environmental > Aquatic > Marine > Oceanic > Sediment ... | reverse complement strand
TGTCACAGCATATAGTGAATCCACCTTAGTGGGGCTAGACGAGTCCAATTATTGGCTTGGTGACGCAAAGATAGGCGGAATAATTCTTGGAGCCCAAAAGCCATGCGTAATGCTGTCACGTGCAGATACAAAAGAGGAAAAACTCAACTCTATCGCTTTAGGGGTACTATCTAGCACGAATAGAATTCGTGCCTACAAGGTATGAATGGCTTATTAATATTGTTGGTTGTTCACTTTTTCTCTTCAGCGCAAACGGATGCTTTCAAATTTGCCAAGGGATTATTTGATGACAGCCTGTACACCTTGGCAAGAGAGGAATTTGTAGATTTTATTCGAAAATACCCGGAGAGCCCTCGCCTCTCAGATGCAAAGTATTATGCTGCTGATTGTTTATATAGAGAGCGAAAATATGAAAGTGCTGTAAAAGAATTTGAATCCTTTAGAAGTCAGTACCCTAATGCTCGTTTTTCAAAGGACGCATCCTTGAAGATTGGCCGCTCTTATTATGAAATCGGCAATTACGACAAAGCTGTCACAGCATATAGTGAATCCACCTTAGTGGGGCTAGACGAGTCCAATTATTGGCTTGGTGAATGTTATTTTAAGCTCGGCCAATATGAAAAGGCAATTGAATTTTATAACCTAGTGAGTGGACAAAGTCCGTATAGAGATTATATTCTATACTCTATTGGCTTTGCTTATTTTCAATTAAAGCAATATGATGAGAGCATGGAATATTTTAGAGAACTACAAGCCCAATTCCCAGACAGCAAGCTTGTACCAGAAGGTCGCTTCTTTATATCAAAGGCATTATATGGAAAGGGCGAATATGAAGTAGCAATAGATAGTCTTAAGAAAATAGTTGCAGAAGCAGAAAAACATAAAGATGAGGCACAATTCCTTATAGCTGAGGCCCTCTATTCACTTAAAAAGTTTGAAGATGCAGTGGAAGCCTATAAGAGTTGCAAGGATACTGCATATGCTCCCATGGTTCTCTACGGTCTTGGTAACACTTATTATGCATTAGAAGATTATGCTAATGCCATTGAGACGTTTAAAAAATTAGGTCAATTCCCAAAGTATAAAGAATATGCTGAAGAAAGAATTGGTATGCTTTATTACGAACTACGGAACTACGACAAAGCCATAGAGCATTTTAAAAATGTTGAAAGCTATAACGCCAAACTCATAATTGCTAACTCCCTATTTGCCAAGAGGGCTTTCAATGATGCAGCAAAAGAATACATAACACTTTATGAGACAACGAGAGAGGAAGAGCCCCTATATAGAGCAGCATCAGCTCTTTATAAAGCCAAAAATTATAACGATGCATTAAAGTATGCTCAGGAATACTTAAATATTGGAGGTAAAAAATTTGTCTCAAGAGTTTACCTACTCCTTGGCGAGATAAATTATGCCTTAAAAAATTATGCTAAAGCTTTAAAGGAATACGCGCTAGCAGGTACTGATAAAGAAATTGAGAAAGAGTCGCTTTACGGTAGAATATCAGCCTCACTTGCACTTAAGGATATTGCCCTTGCATATGAACTTGCAAAAGAGCTCGTAGAAAAATATCCCAATGATGAAACCTATTATAAGATGGGTGACGTCGCTTACTTAAATGGTAAGTTTTGGGAGGCACTAAAGTATTATAAAAAGTGCAGTGATCCAATGGCTGCATTCAATGTAGGAAAAGTATATTATGAACTAGGCGAATACGATTCCGCTATTCCTAGTCTTGATAAATTTCTTAACTCCTTCCCCCTTCACCAAAAGGCTAGTAACGCAAAATACTATGTAGGAATGGCATACAGAAAATTGGGTAATTACGAAAAATCAAACCAAGTTCTATTTTCACTCGTAGACTTGTATCCTTCCACAGATTTATTATTCGAGGCAAGTTCTACCATTGGCGACAACTATTACGATGAAGGTAATTACAAGGAAGCCGAAACTGCATATAGAAGGGCATTAGACTTAAGCTCAACTACTGAAGAAACTATACGTGCCATAAATGGAATATTGGATTCACGAAATGGAAATGAGGGCCTTGGCTCCGCACTTAATGTAGCAGATGCCTTTATTAAACGATTCAAGGACAACATCATTGGTGAAAAGACTAAACTTAAGGCAGGCAATCTATGCTATAATGAAGGGGAATATGATAGAGCAATCCAATATCATGAGTTAGTTGAAGACAAGTCATTAAAAGCTAATGCAAAATATTATATGGCTTGGACATATTTGTCTCAGGGTAAGAATGAAGATGCTTACAAAACTTTTGAATACATTGCTGAGAGTTTTCCAAAGAGTGAATTTGCGCCCAAATCACTTTATCAGTTAGGTATTTTTTATTACAAGGATAAGGATTATGATAAGAGTGTGGCTTCCTTCGAACAATTGCTCAGCGATTACCCTCGGTATGATAAAGCACAGGCCTCACTTAATCTTGCTTTATCTCTTGTGGGTAAAGGAAAACCTCAAAAGGCAAAAGCCATACTTATGGAGATAGAAGAGCAGATACCTAGAGCTAGGGTGGAACTTGGTTTCATTTATTTTAGAGAGGGAGAGTTCGAAAAAGCAAAGGGAGAATTTGAGCTAGCACTTAATGGCACAGATAAATCCTCTGAGGCTCTTGCACAATATGGACTTGGTGATATTTACTATGAAGAGAAAAAGTATGACGATGCTCGCGATGCCTATCTCAAAGTGAAGTACATTTATAACGAAAGTGAACTTATATCAAAAGCCCTGTATAAGGCAGGTCAATGTGAAGAAAAGCTCGATAATCCCCTAAGGGCAAAGAAGTTTTACCAAATGGTAATTGATAGGGGGGATGACAAGGAGGCTTCGGAAAAGGCTAAACAAGCACTTAAGAATATCAAATGACAATTTTGTTAATCGCAATAATTATGCAAACAGGCCAACCAAAGCTTGAACTACCAAAGATCATCATTTATGGTAAGCGGAACGTAAGACTTGAAATCTGGAAGGAGGATCTTATACCCGATACAGTGTCAAGGTTGGAGTTACCAAAGCGCATAACGTATAATCTTGGAGCAGCTAAATTTTCCTATCCATGGAGTTACAAGAAACGGAACTTTCTACTTGCTGGGACAGCAGCTTTTGGTAATGACTTTTTCTATGGCCCCTTAGCTTTTTTAAAACTATTTTATGGTAGAACCAACTTTTATACCATCGTCTCATACGGCCATAATAGGGAAATGATAGAAGATGGGATTGAGCTAAGTACAAGGTTGCCTTTTGTTCGCGGAAATTTTATTTTTAGAAAATATCTATCTAATACGGCGTTAGACCTAGGTAGTGGCAACGATGGTAGAAATTATACAAGAGTAAGATTAGAATCGAGCATAAATAAAGCACCTTTCCTTTTTGAATACAAATCATTATTGGGAAGCCTACAGGGTGAGGGTAGTGAATTAGCACTTTTTATCACAGGTACCTACTCGAGGAATTTCAAAAATTTTAACACTACATCAAACATCTATCTTAGCTACGACAGGATGTGGCTCCTATCTTTAACTGAAAGATTACAAAAGAGATGGAATAATATTTTGGTAGAACCCGGAATAAACATTTACTCGATAGATCCGTACATTCGCCCATATTTTAAACTCAAAGTTTCTAATTACTTTTTCGAATATTCTCCCAGAGCGGTGCTGAGGACGAGGGACGAAAGTCTTGAAGTCAACCCCTTCATCAAGGACGTCTTAAAAGGCGATAAAATGAAATTAGCTGAACACCGGACCTATATTACCGTGGGAGCAAATTTTAAGAACATGGATATAGAGGGGGGATGGATTCAAAATTATCCTTCTTTTCGTATGGATACCATAGTTGATAATACTTATAGCTTTGATAATACAGACATCCTATGGATTAGCTCATCCATTAATTGGAAGGGAATAAAAGCTACGGCAGCTTATAGGCATTGCTACAAGCTAGCTCCACATATTCCTTTGGCGTCTGTTTCTGTAGAATATGCTTGGGGAAATTTCACAGTAATCCCTTCTTACAAATATGTTAAAGATTCTAAAGCTGAAACGAAACACTTATTATCTTGTAATTTATATTGGCATTCTTCTTATCATCTTGTATACTCCATTTCTAGGCCAATCTTTTTCATAGAATGGGATAACCTCTTTAGTGGATATGAAATCTGGAAAGGATATTATGAGAAGCCAAAATTTTATGTTGGAACAAAGTTCAAGTTATAGGGGGGAAAAATGAATTTGTTGACTATTTTGGCTAAAGGTGGTTATATTATGATAGCCCTGGGCATCGCCTCTATCATTGGAATAGCAATCATCATAGAGAGGCTTATTAAGTTTAGAGTAGCAAAGATGCCCAAGGAGTTCATTGATGATTACCAAACTAAGCTCAAAAATAAGGATATAGACGGCATAATGAAAGTATGCCATACTTATGATTGCCCTGTATCTCGTGTGATAAAGGTAGGTATAACCTCAGAAGGTGAAATGGAAAAAGATATGAGTGCTAAGGCAAATGAAGAGGTAATAGCACTTGAGAAATATTTTGGTGGACTTGCTACAATAGTAGGTATAGCCCCATTGCTTGGATTTCTTGGCACAGTTACTGGTATGATAAAAGCATTTATGCAAGTTGAGGCTCTTGGTGGAAATGTAAATGCCTCTGTTCTTGCTGGTGGTATATGGGAGGCACTTGTAACAACAGCAACAGGGCTTGCAATTGGCATAGTAGTATATGTCTTTTACAACTACTTTGTTGGTAGAGTTAGAAAGATTGCCCAGGAGATGGAAAGCCTAAGTACAGAAATTATCAGTTTAAAGCCCTTACTCTAACGGAGGGATTAAGGTGGAAGTAAAAAGAAGACATGAAAGAATATCATATATAAGTCCGATATCTATTGCGGATGTAGTTCTCTTACTCATAATATTCTTCTTGCTTACATCTACTTATGTGCTTGAACCTGGCATCAAAGTGAAGCTACCCAGGTCAATTTCTAGTGAAGTTACTGCAGAAAAGGACATCCAGGTTACAATCACGAGTGCGGGCAAACTCTTCTTGAATCAAAAGGAAGTTACACTAGAAGAGTTTTCTTCTCGCTTGAGTGAGATAATTGAAAGGGTAGGAAACAAGCCAATAATCATAAGAGCCGACAAAGGCGTATATGTGGATCGGCTCATTATGATAATGGATAGGGCAAGATTAGCTGGAGTAGAACAGCTCCTTATAGCTACAAGGAGGATAGAATGAAGAGGAAGCTAATCCTCTTATTAATTCCTATGTTTCTGTTGGCGATGAAAGCTAACGCAAGTACATCACAAGCAGGAGCTATATTTCTCATCATATACCCTGGTGCAAGGCCCAATGGTATGGGGGCCACCTTTACAGCTATTGCTGATGACGCACTCGCCTCTTACTATAATGACGCAGGCCTAGGTTTTCAAACGCAAAAAGATTTTGTACTTATGCATGCTAACTGGCTTCCTGGACTTTATCCGGGTATGTACTACGAATTCCTTGGGCTTACATATCCGGTTCCCGAATATGGTGGAGTGCTTGGCATACACGTCATATATCTGACCACCGGGGAGACTATAGCTATGGATGAACAGGGTAATCCCATTGCTCAGTGGAGTACATATGATGCATCAGTAAAGTTATCTTATGGAACGCAGCTTAAAGAGTCTCTTTGTCTTGGCGTAGGAGCTAAGTTTATCATGAGTTATCTGTCACCATCGTGGGTTATTGAGCAAATTCTCCCTGGAAGAAGGGGTGGTGGCACAGGCACTTCATGGGCCTTTGATATCTCAGCACTCTATATAATATGGCCTAAAAGGGTTCGTCTACATTTGGGTAACTCCTCATACGCAATAACTTTAAACGAAATCAACCTAGGTGCATCTCTACAAAATATTGGCCCTAATATAAAATACACAGATACAGGAGAGTCCGATCCCTTACCCTGGACGCTTAGAGTTGGCACAAGTTACAAAGCCATAAAAAATGAATCTAACGAATTGAGAATATCAACAGAGTTTACGAAAATACTTGTTGGTGTTGGTGGAGTTTTGAGTGACCTGTCCAAAGGATCTCGTACAGTTTGGAGGGGAGATAAAGAGGTAACAGAGGACAGATGGGCAATCCTTAAAGATGAGTACTATGATATTTGGAAAGCTGTAGGCCTTGAATACACTTACTCTAATCTTTTCTCTTTAAGAGTTGGCTTTTTCTGGGACAAGATAGGCTACAGAGTGGGACCCACTTTTGGTGGTGGCATATATCTAAAGGATCTTGCATTTGATATAGGTGTGGACCAATATCTTTATGAATTCCCAACTAGTAATTACAGGTTATCGCTCAACTATAAGTTTTGAGGCAAATAAACAGTACGCCTAATGAAAGTATTCCATAGCATAGACGAGACAAGGGAGCTCACGCCCGCTGCATTTACTATTGGAACTTTCGATGGCATTCACGTAGGGCATCAGGCCGTGATAAGAGAAGTAATCCGAAAAGGTAATGGTATGGTTTTGAGCTTCGATCCCACCCCAAAAGCGATTCTTTTGCAAGAAAAAATTGTCCTTCTTACTAATATAGACGAGAAGAAAGCAATTTTTGAACAAATGGGGGTAAGTTATCTACTCATCATACCCTTTGATAGAAATATTGCCAATATGCAACCGGATACTTTCATAGAGTGGCTGCACACCTACATAAAGTTTAAGGAATTCATTATCGGGTACAATCATCGCTTTGGACAGGGACGTAGTGGCGATTTCAAGCTACTTGCTTCAATTGGTGAAAAGCTTAGCTTCGAAATAAGAAGAATACCACCTGTTATGTTAAACGGTGTTCCTGTGAGCAGTACAAGGGTAAGAAACTTACTTAGGGAAGGGGAGGTAGCTACTGTTAAAGAGCTGCTAGCTAGGTATTATTCTTTTGCTGGTGAGGTCGTCTCTGGAGCAAATCGAGGTAGAACATTATCCTATCCTACAGCAAATTTAAAGATTGAAGGGAAAAAGCTACTCCCAAAAGATGGTGTTTATGCTGTAATTGCTGAGCTTGACGACAAAAAATACAACGGGATAATGCATATAGGTACAAAACCAACCTTTGGTGGTAACTTTGGTGTTGAGATACACCTCTTTGACTTTAATAAAAATATTTTGGGTGCAAAAATTAAGGTTGCCTGTGTAAACTATATAAGGGAAAATATAGCTTTCCCAAGTCCAGAGACTTTAAAGGACAGAATAAAGCTTGATGAAATCAAAGCAAGAGAAATATTAAAACATGGGGGTAATCATGGCATTACAAAAAGATGAGAAGCGCGCAATTATAGAGAAGTTTAAGCTCCATGATAATGATACAGGATCACCAGATGTCCAAGTGGCAATATTAACAGAAAGAATAAACCTGTTGTCTGAGCACCTCAAAGCGCACAAGAAGGATTTGCACTCCAGGCAAGGCCTTTTGAAGATGGTAGGAAAAAGGAGGCGTGTCTTAAACTATCTTCTTAGGGAAGCTCCCGAAAGATATAAAAAATTAATAGCTAAATTAGGATTAAGGGGGAAAATTGATGCATAACGTAAGTATAGAAATAGGTGGAAGGACACTTTCCATAGATACAGATAGGATAGTAACTGGTGCAGATGGCTCCTGCACAGTTCAATACGGTGACACGATTGTGCTAGTTACAGCTTGTATGTCCAAGGAAGATACAGAGGAGGTTGGCTGGTTCCCTCTTACTGTAAACTATAGGGAGAAGACGGATGCCGCAGGGAGAATACCAGGAGGATTCTTTAAGAGAGAAGGGAGGCTAAGTGGCAAAGAAATTGTAACTTGCAGGCTTATAGATAGACCAGTTAGGCCTCTTTTCCCCGAGGAATTCTCAAAAGAAATACAAATTATAGGATCTGTTCTATCATCGGATCAAGAAAATGATGGGGATATTCTCGCTATAATTGGGGCATCTTCTGCGCTTGCTGTCTCAGGCATACCCTTTTTGGGGCCTATTGGAGCTGTAAGAATTGGTAAAGTAGGTAGGGAATTTATCGTAAATCCAACAGCTACTCAGCTTGAAGAGAGTGACCTTAACCTTGTAATTGCTGGCACACAAGACGGAATAACAATGATAGAGGCAAGTGCAAAGGAATTCTCTGAAAAGACCATACTACAAGCTATAGAAATTGCAGAGAGTGAAATAGATAGCATAATAAAGATACAGAAGAAATTAGAAAAAGCTTCTGGCAAAGCTAAAATTTTAAGTGAATATAAGATTGATGCGAAATTTAAGGCTGAAATACGCAAACTGGTAATGTCTAAGTTGGTTGCTGCAATGAATATACCTGAAAGAAGTAAAAGACGAGCAGCTTTAGATGAAATTCTTAAAGAGCTAAATGAGAAGTACCCTGAGAGAAGTGAAGTACAGGTTATTTTTGAATCCCTCAAATGCACAGAAATAAGGGAAAAAATCTTACAGAAAGCTAAAAGGCTTGATGGTAGATCCCTCTCCGAGATAAGGCCTACGAGTTGTGAAATAGGAATTTTGCCAAGGGCACATGGCTCAGCTCTTTTCAGAAGAGGTGAAACTCAAAGTCTATGCACTGTTACTCTAGGCACGACAATGGATGAGCAAAAAATAGAAGAGCTTACGGGTGGGACATGGAAAAGCTTCATGCTGCATTACAATTTCCCACCCTTTAGTGTAGGAGAGGTTAGACCTTTAAGAGGTCCTGGAAGGCGCGAGATAGGTCATGGATTCTTAGCAGAACGCGCTCTTTCAGCCGTTATTCCACCCTCTGAAATATTCCCTTACACGATAAGGATTGTCTCTGATATACTGTCATCCAATGGATCGTCTTCGATGGCAGCTGTATGTGGGGGTTCACTTTCTCTCATGGATGCTGGGATACCAATAAAGACACACGTTGCCGGCATAGCCATAGGACTAATTGAGGACACCATTTTAATTGATATTATGGGAGAAGAAGATCACACTGGTGACATGGATTTTAAGATTGCTGGAACGAGGGAAGGAATAACGGCATTGCAACTCGATGTCAAAACAAAAGGTATAGGGTTAGCCACAATAGGTAAGGCTCTAGAAGCAGGGAAGGAAGCTAGGCTACATATTCTTGATATTATGGATAATGCGATAAGTAAACCTAGGGGAGAGATATCCCAATATGCACCAAAGATAGTATTGCTAGATATAGCTAAAGATAAAATAGGACGCTTGATTGGTCCAGGGGGTAAGGTTATAAGAGACATAATAGATAGAACAGGAGCAAAAATAGAGATAGATGATGCAAATGGGAAAGTCTCCATATCATCACCATCTAAAGAAGTAACAGAGGAAGCATGTAAAGAAGTGGAACAGATAATAGGGGATGTAAAAGTAGGCAAAACCTACATAGGCAAGGTAAAGCGAATACTACCATTTGGAGCAATAGTTGAGCTTTTTCCTGGAAAGGAAGGCATGATACATGTGTCGCAGATAGCCCATTACAGAGTTAAAAATGTGGAAGATGAGCTAAAACTAGGTGATGAAGTGCCCTGTCGTGTTATAAAAGTAGATGAACAAGGTAGAATTCAACTATCAAGAAAGGCATTACTTCAAAGGGATGAGTTATAAAAAGACAACCCTACCTAATGGAATAAGAGTAGTGACAGAAAGGATGGAGGGAGTACACTCCATATCCTTAGGTATTTGTATTATGTCAGGCTCACGTGATGAAAACGAAAATGAAAAGGGAATTTCTCACCTTATTGAACATATGCTGTTCAAGGGTACAGAAACCCGAACTGCTAAGGATATTGCTGTAGCAATAGAATCTATAGGAGGAGCTTTAAATGCGTTTACAGCCAAAGAATTTACCTACTACTATGCAAGGTTCCTGGATAAACATTTAGACAGAGTATGGGAGCTACTGGCAGATATACTTGAGCATCCTAAATTTGAAGAAAAGGAGTTTATCAAGGAGAAAGCCGTAATACTTGAGGAAATAAAAAGTTTTGAGGATTCTCCAGAGGAGCAAGCCTTCCACGGACTAACCAGAACACTTTTTAAGGATCATCCATTAGCACATCCGATAATGGGTACAAGGGGGGAATTAAACTCTCTTTCACATGATGACTTACTAAGGTTTCGAGCTTTGTATTATACAGGTGATAATCTAATTGTGGCTGCCTCTGGGCATCTTGAGCACGAAAAGCTTGTTGAGCTTGTCAATTCATCGCTCTCCCCCTATCATAATCGGAGCAAGAAAACTGGACAACTACCCGAGAAGGGCTCACCCGAAATTAAAATAAAAACTCGCAGAGATATATCACAGGTGCGCGTTGCCCTTGGTTGTAGAACAACAAAGTATGATAGCAAAGAGAGAATGCCACTTCTTGTTCTTAATACTTTGCTGGGCGATGGCATGAGTTCTAGATTGTTTCAAAGACTTAGAGAGGAAGAAGCTAAAGTATATACTGTATTCTCCTACCTTGAATTATTTAAGGATACTGGCTTTTTAGGAGTATATCTTGCCACAAGCAAAAATCACCTTCAATCTGTGACCAATAATATATTTGATGAGTTTACCAAATTAAGGGAAAAGGGCGTTAATCAAGAGGAGCTCAAAAATACTAAGGAGCACCTTAAGGGAGAACTCATACTTGGACTTGAGAGTACAGCTAACAGAATGGTAAGACTCACAAAGGATGAGATATATCTTTCACGATACGTCTCATTAGATGAGGTTATCTCAAGTATAGACAATGTGAAAGAGGAGGATATTGCTTCATTAGCAGAAAGGTTTCTAAATCCAAATAATTACTCAATGAGTATAGTTGGGCCAATAAAGAGTTTTTCTCTATAAAAAGGAGCACGCGTATCTAGTTGCATCAATAAAATGGGTGCTTTTATAAACCCAAACATCTTTAGAACGTACGATATTAGGGGGCTAGCATCGAGTGATTTAACGGATGAGGTGGTCGAACTCATTGGCAAGGCTTACGGAACTTACCTCACAAAAGATAAATCTAAAAGGGTAACTTTGGGAAGGGATGTTAGGCTTTCATCTGAAAGGATAAGAGGGGCTCTGATTAAGGGGATGATAAGTACTGGACTTAAAATTATTGACATTGGCATAGTACCTACCCCGCTTCTTTACTTTTCTCTTTTTCGTTACGATACAGACGGTGGCATCATGATAACTGGTAGTCATAACCCTAAAGAATATAATGGGTTTAAAATTTGTAAGGGTAAAGAAACTATATATGGAGAGGAAATTAAGAAGATTGAGCAATTAATAAGAGAGGGCTCCTTTGTGCAGGGAAATGGGGGTGTTGAGCAAAGAAATATAGTTGATGATTATGTTGAGGCGATGAAGGAGAAAATTAAGACCACGAGCACCAAAAAGGTTGTCATTGACCCAGGGAATGGCACTTGTGGAAGTATAGCAGTAAGACTATTTGAAGAGTTAGGCTGTAGTGTGGAGTGCATAAATTGTGAGCCGGATGGAAATTTCCCCAAACATCTTCCTGATCCTACTATCCCCGAATATATGGAGGAACTCAAAACTAGGGTGCTAGAAAAGGGAGCTGCTTTTGGTGTTGGATATGATGGTGATGGCGATAGAATAGGGGTGATTGACGAAAAAGGTAATATAATCTGGGGAGACAAGCTACTTGGAATATATGCGACGAATCTTTTGGAGAAGAAACCTGGTACCCCAATACTCTTTGATGTAAAATGCTCAGAGGGCCTGATCGAATACATTAAAGCAAAGGGTGGCAAGCCCATAATGTGGAAGACAGGCCACTCGCTAATAAAGGCAAAAATGAAAGAGCTTAAGGTGCCTATTGCAGGGGAGATGTCTGGGCACATGTTCTTTACTGAGAATTTTGGCTATGATGATGCAATATTTGCGTCACTTAAATTGCTTGAATTTGATAAACCACTTGGGGAGTTGGCTTCTCGTATCCCTTACTATCATTCAACACCAGAAATAAGAATAGATTCTACAGATGAAGATAAATTTAGGATTGTAGAAGAGATTAAAGCCTTCTTCAAACAACATTATGAAGTAATAGATATAGATGGGGTGAGAGTAATTTTTGGCGATGGTTGGGGACTTGTTCGAGCTTCAAACACTCAGCCTGTTTTGGTACTACGATTCGAAGCTAAAACACCTGAAAGGCTTTCTGAGATTCAATCTATTGTAATGAATAAATTAGAAGAAATCGAAAGAAAATCCTAAAAGCACCGAAGATATTGAACAGATAGTATGAAACTTATTTTTGAAAAGACGAAAGGTGGAAGTAAAAGCTATACTATTCCTACCCTTGATGTTATGCACAAAGTTGAGGCCTTACCAGAAAAATATCTCAGAAAAGCGAAACCTGCCCTTCCAGAATTGTCCGAAGTTGACGTAGTAAGGCATTTCACAGAACTCGCTTCCGTGAATTATCATATAGATAAAGGTTTTTATCCGTTAGGAAGCTGCACAATGAAATACAATCCTAAAGTTGGTGAATCTATTGCTACTTTCGACGGCTTTAGAGATATACATCCTTTGCAATTCATGCGGACGGTACAGGGAGCACTCCAAATTATTTATGAACTTGAGAGACTGCTGGCTGAGATTGGTGGCATGGATACTGTATCATTACAACCGGCGGCTGGTGCACATGGCGAGCTTACCGGTTTACTTATTGCAAGAGCTTATTTTGATAAGAAAGGTGAGCGCAGACACAAAATACTTATACCGGATTCAGCTCATGGGACAAATCCAGCGAGCTCTGTTATAGCAGGATTTGAAGCTATCGAAGTCAACTCGAATGCAAAAGGACTTGTAGACACAGAAAGTTTAGCCAAGTTGATGGATGCAGATGTAGCTGCTCTTATGCTTACTGTCCCCAATACATTAGGATTATTTGAATCAGAAATAGAAAAAATAAGTCAAATCGTACATGAAAGAGGTGGACTCCTTTACCTAGATGGAGCCAACCTAAACGCATTCTTAGGCATAGTAACCCCTGGCGATTTGGGCTTTGATATTGTGCATTTTAATTTACATAAGACTTTTGGAACTCCTCATGGAGCAGGCGGCCCAGGAGGTGGTGGTATAGGTGTGCAGAAGCAACTTGAGCCATTTCTACCGGTGCCAAGAATAATCAAAAAGGGAGAGTTTTTTGAGCTCACTGATGAAGCACCTGATTCTATTGGTCATATCCATATATTTTATGGTAACTTTGGCGTAATTATAAAAGCCTATGCATATATAAGAATGCTTGGAGCACCAGGACTAAAAAGGGTTGCAGAGAATGCGGTCATCAACGCAAACTATCTTATGAATTTATTAAAAGAGTATTATGACCTACCTTACGAAGGCCCTTGTATGCACGAATTTGTTATATCATGCGAAAGGCAGAAGGCACTAGGTGTTAGAGGTCTAGATGTTGCCAAAAGATTGCTTGATTTTGAATTACATCCTCCTACAATTTACTTCCCACTAATAGTGCGTGAGGCCTTCATGATTGAGCCTACAGAAACCGAAAGTAAAGAGACTTTGGATGAATTCTTTGAAGCTATGAAAAAGATTGCTGAAGAGGTAAAGCGCTCACCTGATATTCCAAAGGGAGCTCCTTATAAAACACCTGTGAGAAGACTTGATGAAGTAACGGCGGCAAGGAGTTTAGATGTCTCCTTCTATTCGTGATTTTTTTAAAAATGCATTTACAGTGCAAGTAGCGGGTGATACCCTTAGCAAAGAGGAAGAGGAGCTTTTAGAAAAGTTGGCCGAGGGCATTGTAAGCAGGCGGCTCACTGCACCAGCCATAGCGTTCCTTGAATCAGTTAAACCACTTAATTTTCTTGGCTCCCAGGCAATGCTATTCTTCAGGCCGATAGCTGGGGCCGTCTTTCCAACAAAAGTTTACGATCAAATTGAAAAGATATTGGAGAAGCGCTGTGGAATAGAGCGCCTTCTCTCTGCAATCGAAAGAGTTGAAGGAGTGAAAAATGAAAAAAGAGATTAATACAATTTTGGCAACAGACTGTGGAAGTACTACTACAAAGGCTATTCTTATAGAGAAAAAAGGAGATGAGTACAGACTTGAGGTGAGGGGTGAGGCTCCCACAACTGTTGAAGCACCATTCGAAGATGTAACTAGGGGAGTACTAAATGCAATACGGGAAATTGAGGAACTTACAGGAAAGCGCATATTGGAAGGAGAAAAAATAATAACCCCAAGGAAGAACGAGAAAGAGGGTGTTGACATTTACGTGTCAACATCATCCGCTGGTGGTGGCCTACAGATGATGGTAGCAGGCGTTGTAAAAACAATGACTGCTGAGAGCGCTGCTCGTGCAGCACTTGGTGCAGGATCAATTGTTATGGAGACTATCGCCTCCAATGATGGTAGATTACCACATCAAAGGATAGAAATTATAAGAAAACTTAGACCTGACATGATTTTGTTATCAGGAGGTGTAGATGGTGGTACAATCTCACATGTGGCAGAGCTTGCCGAACTTATAGGAGCTGCAGAGCCTAGGCCTAGATTTGGCTCCTCATATAGTTTGCCTGTTATTTATGCTGGAAACAAAGATGCTCGAGATATAATAAGAGAAAGACTGGAGAAGAAGACTGCTCTCTCCATTGTTGATAACCTAAGACCTGTTTTGGAGCGTGAAAATTTGATACCCGCAAGAAATCAAATTCATGAACTATATATGGAACATGTGATGGCACATGCTCCTGGATATCCTAAGCTGATGTCATGGACGCATGCCCCAATAATGCCCACGCCTGGTGCAGTTGGTTTACTTGTTGATCGTGTTGCTAAGACTCATGGCATACAGGTGATTGGTGTGGATATTGGGGGAGCAACTACCGATGTATTCTCGGTTTTTCAAAATGTATTTAATAGAACTGTTTCGGCAAACCTTGGTATGAGTTACTCTATATCTAATGTTTTAGCAGAAGCAGGCATAAATAACATAATGCGATGGGTTCCTTTTGAGGTTGACGAAAAGGACCTACGAAATAGAATACGTAACAAGATGATTAGGCCTACTACTATTCCACAAACACTAAAGGAGCTACAAATAGAGCAAGCAATAGCAAGGGAGGCTTTGCGACTCGCATTCTCACATCATAAGACTATGGCAGTAGGTCTTAAGGGAATACAACAGGAAAGGACTATCTCAGATACATTTGAGCAGACAGCAACAGGTGAAAGTCTTATTGATATGCTTGGCCTTTCACTAATCATAGGATCTGGGGGCGCACTCTCTCATGCACCAAGGAGAATACAAGCTGCACTTATGCTTATAGATGCGTTCTTACTCGAAGGAATTACATCTCTTGCTGTAGACAGTATCTTCATGATGCCACACCTAGGTGTTCTCACAACAGTGCATGAGAAGGCAGCGATGAATGTTTTTTGGAAAGACTGCCTTGTTAGACTCGGAACTTGTATCGCTCCTGTTGGAAAAGGGAAGAAAGGGGCCCCTTGCATAAAAGTAACGATGAACGAAGAAGAGCATGCAGTAAATTTTGGAGACATGGCCATTATACCTCTAAAGGAGGGTGAAAAGAGGAAAGCAGAAATAGCGGTGGAGAGAGGCTTTGATTTAGGTGAAGGCAAAGGCCGAAAAGTAGTTATCGAGATAGAGGGTGGTGTTGTAGGTGTTATTATAGATGCCAGGGGAAGGCCTTTCAAACTCCCCGAAGACAAGGCTGAGAGAATTCAAAAATTACAACGGTGGATAAAAACTCTTAACGTGTACTCACAATAAGAGTTTACCAAAGGAGAAATTATGGCACATGCTTACACACCAGGACTTAAAGTAAGTGAAAATGCATCGATTCGCAAGGAAAGACGGTTGCCCCTTAAGGGCGAAGTAATCGCTAATGTAGGAGACAAAGTAAGCGCAGATACAGTGGTGGCAAGAACAGAATTGCCTGGAGATGTACAGCCATTAAATATTGGCGGAATATTGGGGATCGCACCCGAAGATATAGATATCTACCTTATCAAAAAGCCAGGTGCTTCATTAAAGAAGGATGAAATAATAGCACAGACAAAGGGATTCTTCGGTCTGTTCAAAACTACCGTTAAAGCACCTTTTGATGGAAGCCTTGAAAGTGTCTCAAAAATTACTGGCCAGGCCATTCTGCGCATGGAACCAGAGCCCGTAGAAGTAACTGCTTATATTGATGGTGAAGTAACCAAAATATTTGAAGCAGAAGGGGTTGAAGTAGAGACTAGGGGAGCATTCGTACAAGGAATCTTTGGTATAGGTGGAGAAGAAAATGGTGTGCTTGAGAGAATCGTAGATAAACCACAAGATGTTATTACTCCCGCGGAATTAACAGAGGCACATAGAGGGAAAATACTCATAGGCGGATCACTAGTAACCAAAGAAGTGCTTGAAAAAGCTGCTGCTTGTGGCTGCAAGGGCATAATCGCGGGAGGCATAGGAGATAGAGACCTACGAGATTTCCTGGGTTATGATATTGGAGTAGCAATCACTGGGTCTGAGGAAAAGGGCATCACCGTTGTAATTACTGAGGGATTTAGTCGTATGAATATGGCTGAAAGGACCTTCAAGATACTTACTGAACATGAAGGAGAGCGCGCTTCAATCAATGGGGCGACACAGATTCGGGCAGGTGTTTTACGCCCCGAAGTAATTATTCCTCATGACACAGGAATAAGGGGAGCAAAAGAAGAAAAAGATGTAAGGAGTAGTGGGCTTGAAGTTGGCAGCCCTGTTAGAATAATAAGGGAGCCATATTTTGGGACCCTTGGGAAAGTGTCAAACCTTCCGCCT
>Ga0114920_10000509_pt1 | contig 16905 bp, 16 predicted proteins | sample ChitaG_FD_88683 | JGI IMG/M metagenome (GOLD analysis project Ga0114920, IMG submission 88683) | Deep subsurface microbial communities from South Pacific Ocean to uncover new lineages of life (NeLLi) - Chile_00310 metaG | ecosystem: Environmental > Aquatic > Marine > Oceanic > Sediment ... | reverse complement strand
TTTAAAAAAATATTCGGAAAACTCCCTGATTTTGGGGATGACGGCCAGCACGGCCGTTTTTTTTGTGTCCTATTTTCTCTTTGCCTGGTCTTTTAAGCTGGAGTCGTTTTACATCCTCTCTCCCTTTGTCATCCACTACATCTTTCTGTTTTTCAGAAAAATCCTGAAGGAAGAAGGAGTCATGGAAGAACCGGAAAGCCTGCTCAAGCGGCCCAAATGGGCGCTCTACGCCCTGTTTCTCGTGCTGGCCTTCTTCTTCGCCTCTTTCCTCGATAAAATTGGTCAATAAAAAGGAGATTTTAAAGATATGTTTGGCATAGAAAGCACCATGGATATTACAGAGATTACTGTTGACTGAAACACCACTTCTCGTTGCGACCACAAACCAGGGGAAAAAAAGAGAGATCGAAGTCGAACTCTCAGAGTTTCCCGTTCGCATTTTTTCTCTGGCCGATCTCAAAATCTTTGAGTCTTTTCCGGAAACAGGAGAAACTTTCCTGGACAACGCCAGAGGGAAGAGTCTTTTCTACAGTCAAAAATGGGAGGGGATCACGCTGGCCGAAGATTCAGGCCTGGAAATTGAATACTTAAACGGTGCTCCGGGAGTGTTTTCAGCCCGCTTTTCCGACCCGGGCGCCACGGATGAAAAAAACAATGACAAAGTCTTAACTTTGCTTGAGCAGGTCCCGGATAATAAAAGGAAAGCCAGGTTTGTCTCGTTTATGGTCCTTTCTCAAAAAGGCATTGTGATCACCGAACTTGAAGGATGGGTGGAAGGAATCATCACGAGAGAGGGGAGAGGAGAAAACGGATTCGGCTATGATCCGCTCTTTTTTTATCCGCCTCTCAATAGGACATTCGGACAGCTTTCCCATAAAGAAAAAAACAAGGTCAGCCACCGCGGCCGAGCCCTTTTGAAGCTTAAAGCCTTTCTCAAGGATTATTTAGGGATCAACCCCTGATTTAAGAGGCTGATCCCTAGTTATAATCCATGTCACGTACGCTGTCGTGTTAAAAGATGTTTAGACCGTGATCCGATCCTTGATCGAATTAAAGATCTTTTCGCCGATGCCTTTGACCTTCAACAGATCCGTCGTGCTCTTGAATTTTCCGTTTTCCTTGCGGAAGTCGATAATCCTCTGGGCAATTTTTTCTCCAATTCGAGGTAGTTTCTGAAGCTCGGTCAGCGACGCGGTGTTGATATTGATCTTCTTTTCTGTTGTCTGGGATGCCGCATAGCTCTCAAACGGAACAAAAGCCGTCAAAGCAACCGCCAGAACGAGACTCAAGACCATACCTTTAACCAAATAGTTTTTCATGTGAACCTCCTATCGCCAAAGGAAATGCAACTTCCGTACCAACTTAGAAAAATGCGCATCCCAATTATTTTCAATATGTTATGGATCAATAAATTATCGGATGTGTGAATTCACGTTGACACTTTCCTCTTATATCTGTCAACTCTTGTTCTCAAAACTGGGGTCAGACATTTAAAACTTTTAAAACTTTTAAATGTCTGACCCCGTTAAGAGCGGGGGTGGGATTTGCGGTAGACTTCAAGGAGCCGTTTGAGGTCTACGTGGGTGTATTTTTGGGTTGTAGCCAAGCTTTCGTGGCCGAGAAACTCCTGGATCGCACGCAGATCCGCGCCTCGGCTCAAAAGGTGAGAGGCAAAGGAGTGGCGGAGAGAGTGGGGGCTGATCTTCCGCCTCATGGCCGAGGTCTCGATATACTTATCGACAATCCTCTGGACCGACCGCGTCGTCAGCCTTTCCCCGCGGTAGTTTAGAAAAAGGGCCTTCTCATCGATATTCCCTTTATAGATAAACACCTTTGCCCGTACATAATTTTTAAGACTGTCTTCCGCCAGCCTGCCGAAAGGAACAATCCTTTCCTTCTTCCCTTTTCCCATCACCCTGATGAGCCGCTCCTTGAAGCTGACATCTTCAAGACTAATTCCTACCAGCTCACTGACGCGCAGGCCGGTGGCATAGAGAAGCTCCAAGATTGCCCTATCCCTTAGATCCAGAGGTCTATCCGATAGGGGGAGATCCAAAAACGCTTCGACCTCAGCTTCCGACAAAAAAGAAGGGAGGTATTTGTCCTGCTTAGGTGTTGCCACCACTTTGGCAGGGTTATCGTTTATCCACTTCATCCGGATGCAGTACTGGAAAAAAGACCGCATGGCGGCCAGTTTGCGCGCCACCGTCGATTTTTTGAACTTTTTTTCATAGAGAGTCGCCAGAAAAGACCGCAGTACGACATTGTCCACCCTGGTCAAAGAGACTTTCTCTTCGCTTAAAAACAGCGCCAGCTGATGGAGATCGCGCCCGTAGCTGTCGATCGTATGAGGCGAGGCGTTTTTTTCGTACTTGAGAAAGGAGAGAAATTGACTGAGCTCTTTGTCCATTTACCTTGAATTATTCATAGAAACTGTCGACACCTTCATTTATATTCAATGACATTGACTTAATATAATGATATTTAACTTTAACCATGAACATCACATTGTTTAGTTGCCTGTTTGTATTAAATGTCGACATTTTTTACCCCAAGGGGGCGAACCGATCTTCCCACATCTGCTTCGTCACGACTCATTCGCGGTGGACAACCACAGCTTCATGAGCCGATGCCTCGCATCTGCAGCAATCTCGGCCCGTGAATAATCCAAGTTTAATATAGAAAACTGAATTATTCCTGATTTTTCTCCCAGATCTTTTCGTTTTCGGTGTCTTCCTTGTATCTGCACCTTTCCTTACCGCAGTAGAAGTGAGGCTGGCCATTTATCGGACTCTTCTTGAGCACAAAATGCCGTCCGCATTCCGGACAGGGCCGGTCCACGGGTTCATCCCATGTCGCATATTTGCATTTGGGAAAATTGCTGCACCCATAGAAGATTCTCCCCTTGCGCGTTTTCCTCTGCACGAGAGTCCCCTCACACTCTTCCGGACAGGCAATCCCCGTATCCTTTTTTTCGCTTTTTATATATTTGCACTCGGGATAGTTGGAACAGGCCACAAAAGGCCCGTATCGCCCATGGCGCATAACCAGCTTGGATCCGCACTGCGGGCAGTCCTCATCGAGCACCCTTGCCTCTTTTTTCTGCATGCTTTCCTTAAACGTACAGTCCGGGTATCCCGAACACGCCCGGAAACGGCCGAACCGCCCTTCCTTGATCACAAGCTTTTTCCCGCAGTCGGGGCACTTATCCTCAAGCGGAATCCCTGTGCTTCGCACCCCTTCGCTCTCTTCCGCCTCTTTTAAGTCTTTACCCAAGAGCGTGTAGTACGACCTTAAATATTCCAGCCAATCCTGCTCCCCCTCGCTGATGAGGTCCAGTTTTTCCTCCAGATTGGCCGTAAATTTAAACTCCATAAGATCCGGAAAGTTTTTGATCAGATAGCCGTTGACAAAAAGACCAATCTCAGTGGGAATAAACTTCCCCTTCTCCCGTACTACATAATCACGGCTCTGGATGGTGGCAATTATGGGTGCATAGGTGCTGGGCCGGCCGATCCCCCTCGCTTCGAGCTCTTTGACCAGGCTGCCCTCTGTGTAGCGCGGCGGAGGCTGAGTGAAGTTCTGTTTGGATTCGAGATCCAAAAATTCAAGATTCTCACCGGGCAAAGCTTTGGGCAGGAGATTATTGTCCTTCTCTTCCTTGTCCTCGCTCTCGCTTTTTTTGGGGAACAAAACCAAAAAACCGTCAAATTTAATGACTTCTCCCTTGGCCTTCAGCAGATATTTCCCCGCGCTGATATCAAAAACTGTCTCCTCGATCTCGGCAGGATTCATCTGAGAGGCCACAAACCGCTTCCAGATCATGGAATACAGATTAAACTCCTCATTCGTCAGATAGGATTTGACCTTTTCAGGAGGGCAGTCAAAAGACGTGGGCCGGATGGATTCGTGGGCATCCTGGGCTTTCTTTTTGTTTTTATAAACACGTAGAGTATTCGGCAGATACTTCTCCGAATATGTTTTTGCAATATACTCCCGCACGCTGGCCGCGGCTTCACCGGACACGCGGAACGAGTCTGTTCTCATATAGGTAATCAGCCCGACCAAACCCTTATCTCCAATCTCGAGCCCCTCGTAGAGCTTCTGTGCGACTGACATGGTCTTTTTAACCGGAAACCTAAGCTGGCGGAAACAGTCCTGCTGCAGGGTGCTCGTGATATAGGGCGGGCTGGGATTCCGTTTTTTGTCTTTGATCTGCACATCATCGAGCGTAAAAGGCAGTGTCTTCAGCTCATTGACAATGGACTGTGCTTTTTCCCCATCTTCAATTTTGGCCTTTTTTCCATCGATTTTGACCAAATTTGCCTTAAATTCCGGCGGATTCTCCGCTTTGAGGTTGACCAATATTGTCCAGTACTCCTCGACCACAAAATCCCTAATCTCCTGCTCCCTCTCACAGATAAGACGCACCGCTATGGACTGCACACGCCCCGCACTCAACCCCCGTCCGATCTTTTTCCAGAGCAGAGGACTGATGAGGTATCCCACCAAACGGTCCAGGATCCGGCGTGTCTGCTGGGCCCTTATCTTTCCCTGGTCGAGCTGCCCGATATGCTCGAAGGCTTCCCGGACGGCACTCTTTGTGATCTCGTGGAAGAGCACACGGAAGATATTGGAGTTGTAGTCTTCCAGAACGGACTGCAAATGCCAGCAGATGGCCTCCCCCTCTCTGTCCGGATCGGCCGCAAGAAAGACCGAGCTGCTGGCTTTCGCCGCTTTCTGGAGGTCTTTGACCACATCCTCTCTATTGGCAATGATCTTAAACTCAGGCTGGAAGTCATTTTCGATATCCACACCAAGCTTGTTTTTGGGAAGATCCCGGATATGTCCTACTGACGCTCTCACATCATAATCTCCGCCGAGATAGCGGCCCAACGTCTTCGCTTTTGCCGGTGATTCGACAACCACTAGATTTTTTGCCATCACAATTTCCTTAAAAAGTATTTTCCAGGCAACTGGATAATAAGTCCTTTTAATTCTAAATTCAAGAGTGAAGATAAAGCCTCCGAAACAGAGAAACCACAGCTTACCAAAAGTTCATCGATATGTTTTTCTTTATCCACGGTCAACCGTGCATATATTTTTGTCTCTTTTTCATTGAGTTTGGGGGCTTCTTCCCCTTGCTTTTTCTTCTTTGAGAGAAGCTCCTCCTTTAACGGCGAGGAAAGCTCTTCCACCACATCTTCCCAGCAGCCAACCGCCTTGGCGCCGTCTTTTATCAGCCAGTTTGTCCCCTGACTGAGGCTGGAAGTGATATTTCCGGGAACGGCCATCACCTCCCTGTTCTGTTCCAAAGCCAGCCGTGCCGTAATCAACGATCCGCTCCTCTTTGTGGCCTCGACAACGACAGTGGCCAGAGACATGCCGCTGATAATACGGTTGCGCTGCGGAAAATGAAACGGGGCCGGATAGGCTTCGAGCGGAAATTCCGTAATCACCGCGCCTTTCTCTGCAATGGTATTCATCAATTTTTTGTTCTCCGGGGGATAGATGTTTTCAAATCCTGATCCTAATACGGCCACTGTTTGTCCCTCTTTTAATGCACCCCAATGGGAAATCGAGTCGATACCGCGGGCCATCCCGCTGACAACCACCAATCCACACGCAGCCAGATCCCGCGCCAATCTATCGGTCACGGCCCGTCCATATGTCGTCGGTTTTCTGGCTCCCACGATGGAAACGGAGGGTTCCTCCAACACCTCCACACCCCCCGCAATATAGAGAACAAACGGAGGATCGAAGGTTTCCCTCAGGGTTTCTGGATAATTTTTATCCTCCAGAATCAGGACAGTATATCCTTTTCGTCTGCACCTTTCAACGTCTTTTACAGCCAGGTCCAGATTCTTTTGTGACGTAAATTCTTTCGCCCTTTGAGAGTCGACACCCAGAGCGATGATCTCCCTGGGAGAAGCCAGGCGGGCTTTGTGGATAGACGAGAAGTGTTTGTATATTTTTTCCGCCGACTTTAACTCTTCGGCGAAAACCCGGTTGAATGCGATCCAGTCTATTACGCTGTGACTATTCCTCACTTAAGACAATGCGCCGGAGGGATGGCAAAGATCGGGATGCTGCTGTAGGAGATGACCTTTTCGGTTGTACTTCCAAGAAAGAACCGCTCCAGTTTGCTGTGCACACAGGTTGAGATAACAATCATGTCGAATTTCTGGGTGTCGGCATAGTCCACAACACCGAGAGAGGCATTGATGGCACGGTAGACGTCTTCGGTGACCCGGATATCCTCTTTTTCCGCCGTCTTTCGTCTTTTGAGCCTTTTGAGGACGGAATTAAACATGTCGTCCAAGACACGGGGCGAAAATTCGTAGTCATGGAGCTCCAGCACATGGAGGAGTGTGATGTCGGAGTCCAGCCCCTTGGCCAGTTTCCATGCGTAATCTCTTTCCACCTCTTCCTGTTTGGAAAAATCTGTGGGCACAAGGATCTTCTTGAAGGCGGGTTTTCCGGTTCTCTTCTTGGTCAGCAGGACGGGAACTGTGGAGTTTCTCAGAACTTGGTTGGCGACGCTTCCTATAAAGAGTTTTTCTATGACTGAGGTGCCTCTTTTCCCCATGATAATCATGTCCACTTTCTTTTTTTCGGCGGTCTCGATGATCTTCTTGGAGGCATTGCCCTCAAGGACGACACTTTTGAATTCGAACCGCTGTTTTTTCTGAAGTGTGGTGAGTTTGCGTTCGGCATCTTTTTTCATCGACGTGAGCCGTTTCGTAAGTTCGCTTTTGATGACGGCTGTCATGCTGTAGAGGGTTGGCGAGAAATCGGGGACAACATGCAGGGCTATCAGTTTGGCCTTGAACGTATTGGCAAAGTGTTTGGCATAGACAAAGGCTTCTTGTGCTTCATCCGAAAAGTCTGTGACCCAAAGAATTTTTTTCAAGAAAACGCCCATTTGATTCTCCTCTTAAATGCTTTCTTCACGGTGTCACAAATATTTTATCAGGATCATGGGAAAACACAAGGGAAAAGCCCTCAGCACATTAATAGACGCACAACAATGGCTTCTTGTCTCATTGAAATAACAGGAATTTAATTCAAAAAAGTGATTAGAAATCATGCAATATAAAATCTGAATAGGTGGAAGCGCTCCACTCGGATTTTTAACGCCATTCCCTCATTGTTCCTCTCGGCACTTGCGCAACTCCGCATATTCACTCTTTTCATCTATTCAAGACTATCAAGAAGACGCGTACCACTTTTCTTAATCCATCCCGTGCTCAAACATACTCAGTGGCCGACACAGTCGGCTTCCCTCGATGAACAACTCAGTAAGGCTAAATCCTCGGATGTCGCTTTTTCCATCCTCTTCAGATTTTTTCTTACGTGATTTCTCCATCATCTTCCCAGAACTCTATTCCTGTTATTTTAATGAGAACTACGATGTGAAATATTCATTGCATCCATCAGGGGAATTCCCTATATTATGTGGGACATATTATGCTTAAAAAGAATCACTTCAAACTCATCTTCGGCCTGTTGATCGGCGCGGCTTTCATGTATTTTGCCTTCCGGAAGGTGGATTTTGCCCAGATGGGGGATGCCTTCAAGCGCGCCAATTACTGGTATCTCGGGCTCGCCCTTGTCTTTCTTTTTTTCAGCCACTGGATGCGGGCCGTCCGCTGGCATTATCTGATGGCCCCCATTCAAAAAGTCAAAACCAAACACCTTTTTACCGCCCTTATCATCGGCTACATGGCCAACACGTTTACACCCGCACATCTCGGTGAATTTCTGCGTGCCTATGTTCTCAGCAAAAAAAGCCAGGTCAGAACCAGTTCAATATTTGGAACGATCGTCATCGAACGGATCATCGATGTGTTCACCCTGCTCTTTCTCATGGCATTGACATTTGTGGTCTTTCCCTTTCCGGATTGGGTGACCAAAAGCGGCTATGCGACGTTTGCCGGAGTGGTGATCTTGATCGTCCTTCTTATCGTTATGAAAAGGCATAGAGATGCGTCTTTGCGTATATTGAATAAGATTCTCAAGCCCCTGCCGAAGAAAATATCCTCAAAAGTGGACGGACTGTTCCACTCGTTTCTCGATGGCGTAGTGGGACTCAAGAACTGGCGCCATTATGTGATCACAGCCGTTTTATCTCTTCTCATCTGGGCCTGCTACGGAGCCGTCCTCCAGGTGAGTTTCTACGCTTTTGACTTTGTGTCCCAATACGATCTTCCATGGACAGCCACATTGGTTGTCCTAGTGATCACCACCATCAGCGTGATCGTCCGCTCATCTCCCGGCTACGTCGGCACCTACCACTGGCTCTGCCAGCTTTCGCTGGGCATGTTCGCGGTCCCAAAAAGCGAGGCCCTCACCTTTGCCTTTGTGGCACACGGGATCAATTTCATCCCGATTTTGATAGTCGGACTGATTATTGCGAGTGTAGAAGGAGTCAGTCTCTCCAAAGCACCCCAAACCTCACTTGCCGAGGAGTATGGAACTCTGAGTGAAGAAGGTCCCGGCAACGGCTCCGGTCATTAAACAGGCCAGCGTTGCCGCGAGAAGGGCCCTAAATCCCACACGTGAGAGATCTTTTAACCTTGTCGGAGCCAGCGCTCCCACACCTCCTATAAATATGGCCAGCGAAGCAATATGTGCAAAACCGCAGAGGGCATAGGAGGCGATAATCGCCGATCGGGGATGGATCAGCGCCCCGTCCGATAAAAGCTGGGCCAGGTGCTGGTAGGACACCAGTTCGGTTGTGACCGATCGTTCGCCTATGATCCGGGCGATCTCCATGGCATCGGCCGGAGGGACTCCCAGGATCAGCGTTAGTGGATAAAAAATATAGCCAAGCAGGGACTGAAGCGTCCAATCAAAATTCCAGTTGAACCAGCCGTTGAGATACCCTCCCAGAAAACCGAGTACAAGATCCATTAAAGCCAGAATTCCGAGAAAGGCGATGAGCAGGGTTACAATCCCCCCCAGAAGCCGCAGGCCGCTCCAGGCGCCGTTGATGATGGCCATAATCAGGTTGTCATCTCTCTCGTAATGGGGCTTGACGTTAAGCCCAAGCGTTTTGGGTGTTTCTGTTTCCGGAACGATCAGTTTTGAGAGCACCACTGCCGCAGGCGCAGAGATGACGGAGGCTGAAATCAAATGTCCGGCGATAGTCGGCATCTCTCCATGGAGAAATGAGACATAGATGGCCAGCACTGTGGAAGCGATTGTTCCCATAGATGCCGCCAGGATGGTGGTCAACTCGGACTTTGTCATATCTTTGAGATGGGGTTTGACAACCAGGGCAGATTCCACGCCGACAAAGATGTTGCTCGAAGCACTCAACGCCTCAGCGCCGCTCACCCGCATGAGTTTTGTAAACACATAGGAAAACCCGCGGATGATAAGAGGCATCACCTTAAGGTAGTAGAGAGCAGCCACAAGAGCCGCAAAAAAGATGATTGTGGGCAGCCCCTGAAAAGCAAGAATGTATCCGATTGACGCCTCACCATCGGCATTAACCGTGCCGGGTGAAAGCGCCAGTCTTCCAAATAGAAACTCCAGACCTGCCTTGGATGTGTCGAGCACAGAGACAACAATATTGTTTATAAACAAAAAGATCTTGCTGCCTACAGGGATGACAAAGATAAAAAAGGCAAAGACAAGCTGGAGTCCTATCCCCCAGAGGACCAACCGCCAATTGATGATGCGTTTATCGGACGAACACAGCCACGCCAGAAAGGCGATGACAAAAATCCCGAAGAAGCTTACAAGGTTATAGAGTTCCATGCCGACGTAATCTCACTCTCTTTCTTCAATCAAGACCACTTTATTCCGGGACTTTTCGCCTCTGACAATCCTGATTCTTGAAAGCGGGACATCAAAATAAGCGGCAAGTGCAGCAATAACCTCTTTGTTGGCTGCGCCCTTTTCCGGCGCCGCATGCACGCGGACCTTGTAGGTGTCGTCGCTTATCTTCTCCACCCCCACCTTCTTCGCCTTCGGCTGCACCGTCACATAAAGAAGTTGTTTTTTCATTCCTAAAGATTCTAGAAGCCGGGGCGGGGAAGCCGCATCGCATACTGGGCCAAAGACCGGATCACAAAGGAATTGATAAACATGAGGATAATAAGAAGGATCATAGGGCTTAGGTCCAGACCACCCATCTTGTGAGGGGGGACATACTTCCGAATGGGCTTGAGCAGAGGCTCCGTCAGCTTATAGACGATGACGGCCACCGGGTACAGAGAGGGAATCTGGATCCAGGACAAAATGACACGAAAGACTATGACAATGGTGTAGGCCGAGACAACAAAATTAAGAATCCGGGCAACGGCAAAGAGGAAATTGGCCTGCAGCATCCGTCTACTTCAGCACGCTTTCGTATTTTTTGAAAAGCGCCTTGAGCTCTTTTGTGGTCACCGAGTAGCCGGAAAGATAAAGGGAGAGAGTCGGCCTCCTCTTGTCGTTGGACTTGATCATCACATATTCCCGGAGCAGGCCAGTACGTTCCCGCGCAGGCATTTTTATGGTGATATCTATCGATTTTCCCGCTGCAACACTGATCCGGGATTTGACCTGTTTGTTTCCCTGATAGAATTGGGCATCTTTGTGCGCAAATTCTACCAAGAGTTCCAATTCACCGCTGTTTTTGATCTTGGTTTGTGTCTCTATGCTTTCTGTATCGAGGATTAAACCCAGATCTAAGGCGTAATTGTCGAGTTCAATCCGTGGGGCGGGAGGAACATCAATAGCCGCCGACACTGTCAGCTGCTTTTGGGGAGCGGAGGGATCGTTTGTCTCAACATAGATATATTTGGCGACATTGCCACCGTATCCTGTTGTATTAAAGGAGACCTTGATCTCTCCTTCTTTCCCCGGATCGAGCTTTTTTCCTTTGACAACCGCCGCCGTACATCCACAGGTAGTGCGGACATTTTTTATGGTAAGGGGCGCATCTCCGACATTTTTAAATTTAAAGGAATAAGTAAGAACCTTGCCCTGCTCGACTTTCCCAAAATCATGCTTCTCTTTGACAAACTGGATCTTGGCCGTATCCTTGGCCACAAGAGACACAACAAAGATCAGGCAGAGAAGGACCGTGAGAAAGAGGACGCTTCGTTGACTTCCAGACCCACGACTCATGATATTTCTCCTCACTGTTTTTTTTAATCTTAGCATGTCTTCCGGTTAATTGGCAAATTTTAATAAATACAGTATAGTAGAAATTAAGATCGGAGAACCAAGTCAGCATTATAATGAAAAGACTGCTTAAAATTCTCAAGCCTTATCTGATTGCATCGGGAATTCTTTTTAATCTATTTCTTTTCTGGATGATCAGCGACCTGCCTTTCTTTTTTGACCGGCTGCTGATTCAATCCGATAAACCCATCAAAGGAGAGGCCATCATCTGCATTGCCGGAGGATTAACGGGTAATAATCTTCCACTAAATGTTGGATGGCAGAGAATCTATACTTCGGTCCAACTCTATTTTGACGATTATGCCCCAAAAATTATTTTCACAGGCGGAGGCACAGCCAAAATCACGGAAGCAGAAGTCTATGCCGAAGTCGCCCAATGGCTGGGCTGTCCAAAGGAAGTGATGTATTTTGATCCCAAACCCAGTCGAACAGCGGAACATCCTCTTAACATTCTAGATAATGAGCGTTTCAATATCAATCGTACCACCCCTATAAACATAGTCACCAGCACGCTGCATTCGAAACGGACAGCGCTGTGTTTCAAGAAAAATGGCTTTACAAATTTTCATGTGATCACCCATCACACATCCAGTAGAAAGGATCCTAATATTGTCAGAAATTTAAAGATCTCGCAGTTTGAAAATTACCGACCGAGCGACAAAAAATACAACGATATCTTTATGAAACTCCGAAATCGAACCAACTATTTTTTCCAGGCCTTGAGAGAGATGGCAGCCATTTTCTTGTATAAAATAAAAGGCTACGCATAGACTGGCAGGGAAATAGATATTGTGTCCCTATATAAGGGTTGCTATAATAAAAAAGAAGGCAAAAGATGACAGGACTAACTTATGAAAAGAAGAACACGTAGAACGCAGATAATCGTTATCTCTCTTTTCCTCCTCTTTCCCTCCCTCTTTTTTCCCCAGGACGCCCAAATCAAGCTCAAGGTCGTTGCCGATCTAGCCAACATCCGCTTGTTACCCGCCATCGACAGCCCCATCATCCGCCAATTTGAGAAAAACGAAATCATCGAAGCCCTCGACCGGCAGGGCGAATGGTTCCGGGTTATCTTCCTCAAAGATTCAGGTGAGGCCACAACAGGTTATGTCCATGAAAGCCTGGTCATAATAAAAGAAGGGACTCTAGAGAAAGTCACACAAAGAGTCGTAAAACCCATCGAAGAGGACATACCCAAGAGAAAAAAGACAACCCCTAAAAGAGAAAAACCGGTCACGCCAAAAATCAAAAAACCAGAAACCCAAAAACCTCAGCCTGAGCAGACAATCCCACCCGAACAAGTGTTGAAGCGCTTCGGTTTCAGATTCGCCGTAGGCAGCAATTATGTTGTCGGTGGGCAGCTCAACGAAGGGGCCAAGGGTTTAGCCGATTTCTACCGGGAAACCCTCGGGATAATCGGAACATACAAGGTCAGGCCCCTCCATCTCAGCTATCTCGCCAGCACTGAAGTGTTTTTCCCCCTCGATAATAATTTCTCGATCGGAGTCGGACTCGACTATTACCGGGGTGAGCTGGAAAGTGTTGTTAAATTCGATAGGACAGATTTTGCCGACTATTATTCCGCCAAACCAAGAGTCGATGCCACACCCATCAGTATCTATATCGCATCCCATCCCGCTCCCTTCATCTTCCTCAAGATAGGCATCGAATACTACTTCGCCAAAGCCAGCTACTACTACCGGTACCAGACCGAAGACTTCTGGCAGGAGTGGAGCGGCATCGCTAAGGCCCAGGGAATCGGATTCCTGGGAGGAGTGGGGTATGAATATGAGATCGCTCCATTTGCCAAGCTGTTTGTCGAAGCCGTGGGGCACTACGCCAAAATCGATGGATTCAAAGGCACGGATAACTACAGGGAGTCCACAAGTTATAACTACTCAGAGTCAGGGCCCCTATTTTTCTATAAATCACAGGTAGGTCCCGATAAAACCGTCCCGCTCCTCTACATCCGCGAAAGAAAACCCGCAGAGGCCTGGGTCGTGAATGCCAAAGAGGCGATTATCGATTTTTCTGGGGTTACCCTTAAGGCAGGCATTAAGTTCTGGTTCTAGCCTTTTTTAGAAGGGCTATGTGCTGGGAGTGAATTCCACGGAATAAGGGAAAAACAGAGATGATATCAAATCCCGATTCTTCCGCCTCCCCCTGAAACTTCCGTTTTGTGATCATTTTTATCCGCGTGGGCGTTTTTTTTATCCTACGGCGGAATTTTCTCTGGATTTTGTGGAGGGCATTCGACTGGTAGTAGGAGAGAACGGCCCATCCGGAAGTCACACGGCAGTACTCATCAAGAATTTTTTTGCGGTCTTGGCTGTTGTGGACGTGATGAAAAAACCGCATGGAGAACACAAGGGAAAAGACGGCCTCTTTAAACGGCAAACCTGAAGCCGCATCGGCCACAGCACCTCTGGCTCCCCCTTGGATGAGTTTCACGGCTCTCTCATTAGCCCGTTCGACCATAGCGTGGGAGATATCGCAGTTTATAAGCCCAAATCCTCTCTCGAGAAGAAAATCGGAAAACCGGCCGTATCCGCAGGGAAGATCTAGGGCTAATCTTGAAACGGCACCGATCTTATCAAAGATCTTCTTGAGAATTTTCTGTTCCCGCGAATGGACAAGCCTTTGGTCTAATCCGCGGTAGCGTTTTTTTTCGTAGTCGGCGACCTCATTCTTACTAAAAGGCAATTTTTTCTCCTTTGTCATCGCGAGCGCAGCGTGGCGATCTCATTCACTCGTAAAAAACATATTTCGGGCTGCCGTTAATTTCAATTTGACCGCCTTGAACCGGAATGTCCTCCCCATCGCGGCCCACGACTCGATCCATCTGTCCAGGAAGAAAGGAATCCAAAGCCAAAGACTTGCCCCAAAAAGATTTGTCCTTGGTCCAGACCACCACAAAACTCTCCGGACCTCTATGAAAAACAAATATTTCAGCCATCGGGTGGGAAATTGTTCCTTGAAATTCACTGTCTTTCAAAAAGGATACCATCGCCTTAAATGCAAAAAAACTAGGCCTTTTCCGCCAGGGTTCCTCCCTGCTGTCGATCAACCCGTATCCGGGGGCCACGAGCTGCCACCAGTAGATCCTCTCTACATATCCAGTCGCTAAGCACAAAACATAATAGCGGACAAGATAATCGGCCTGTTCATCTTCTGTGACATTGGGTTTTCCCGAAGCCGGAGAGTATTTCCCGGTCCCTTTAAGCGGCCAGTTGACCTCGGTAATCCACAACGGCCTATCCTCAAGGCAGACATCCACTGTGGCCCGGAGAAGCGCCAGCTTTTTGGATGTGTCCCATCCAGCCTGTTTGGTTTCAGGCGCCCCCATACGGTCCACATAGAGAAGGGAACTAGCGATATCGAACGGGATTTTCTTGAGGACAGGCGGGTAGAGATGGAATTCAAAATCGATCACCGCCGGGCCGACCAGTTTGACATTGTGCTTTTTGGCTGAGGAAACAGACCTTTCGGCAAGTTTTAAGTATTCGGTGTAATCCCAGACTCCCCATTTGGTTCTGTTCCAGGCATGACCGATCTCAAAATATGGAGAGAACTTGTGAAATCGAGAAAAAACCTCTTCTAGAAAAGCTTCCCATTTGTCGGGAGAAAGCACATCATCCCGCTGCTGGAGGACGGCAAAAATAATGTCGATCCCCCTTTGCTTCAAAAGAACCAACATGGCTTCGATTTTTTCAAACTGATCCTCTTCCCAAGAGGCAATCCGCACAAGAGTTTTGGACACACCCGTTTCTTCCAAAAGAGCGACGACCTCTTCGTTCCTATTCCCGAGCGGAGAAACCGCCACAGCAAAGGGATCAACGATACGGACCTTTTCTCTATACTGAAACTTCCGGTATTTTCCGTACAATCTCAATCCGGGGACCAATTTTCTCAGATTGGAAAAGAAAAGAGGAAAATAGCTCCCCAAATGTCTGAAATGATGGCACAGGCGTTCTTTTTTTGGGGCCACATTGTGGGGCTGATCGGCATAGGGATTCCAGCGGAAGGTTTCTTTCATGTTACTGAATCTTTATTTTTTGGGTGATCTGCTTTAAACGCAGCTTTTTTTTTATTTCAATGATCCATGTAAACCGCACCTTGTTAAACCTGTACCAGAACCAGATAAATGCGGGAAGTTTATCTGTTTTAAAATGCTGCTCCAGAAAATACTTTTGAAAATCCTTTGGGATGCCTAACCGTACCAGACTTTTAACCTGCCGCAGTGTCCCCACTCTCTTTTTTTCCCTAATACGATTCGTGTCGATAAGATAAAACTCATATCCCACGCCGTTTTGCTTAACAAGAATGTTCCCATCAGAAAGGTCCCGGTGAAGAAGGCCCTCTGATTGAATCCGGGAAAGATAATCCCCCAGCGCGGATAAAAGCTCTTTGAGCTTATCCGGTTCCAGACGTGGAAACAAAAAGCGGATTTCCTCGACATCCTCTATCATCTCCGAGAGAAAAAAACTCTGATCCACAAAGCGGCCAGTTCTCTTCTCCAGAAAGGCCACAGGGCACGGCGTATTAAATCCTTTCATGTACAGTGCGCTCGCCCCCCTCCAGGCTTTTGATGCCTTTGAGGGCTGGACAGCACTTTTTAGCTTATCGACACCCTGAGTCCGGAATTCTTTGATCACCACCGTCCGCGTACGGGTTTCGCTTACAGCGAGTTCGACTTTGCCCACCCGGTTCCGGCTTTCGAGCAAAATCTCACATGATGGTTGGGAGAGAAGACCTTGGCAGTCAATTATCGCCTCTAAAAATCGTAAATCCCTGTACTCTGGATGGATCTTTCCCTGAAACGGCGGGATATCCAGGGGAAGTCCAAACTCCTCTCTCATATCACCTCAGAAAATATCAGAAAAACAGGGCGCAGGCAAGAGATGTTAGAGCATCCCCATTTCCGTGATTTCAAGAACGAGTTCAGTAAAGTGATAAGAAACCACGGAAATGATGATGTTTACAAAGAGCTTCGCAGCAACAGTTATATCTATTTTTTTTGAACAGAATCCTTAATCCTTTTGATGTGGCCGCGGCCCAGACCTTTCACTTCACAACCCAACTCAATATACCGGCGGATCTTATCATCGTCCAGAATTCCAAAGCAGTCAATAATGGCTGCGGGCTTTCCGATGGCTTTCATCACCTCATCCGGATCGAGCTCCAGATAGGGCTCATGGCGCACGGCCAGGATCACAGCTTCAACTCCCTCCAGGGCTTTGTTCATGTCGGGTTCGATTCGTATTTCCTTAAGCTTTTCTTGATTACGGAAAAACCGGGCCTTGCTGTGTCCGACTCCCGGAAAGACATCCTGATTTTCAAATTCCCACCAGTGTTGGACATAGGGATCGTGCACTCGGATTTCGGCTCCCATCTCGGCCAGTTTGCGGATTGTCACCTCCGAACCGCTGTACCGTGTATCGCCCACATCCTCTCTGTACGCCGCACCCAGAACAAGAATCTCTGCGGCCGCAATGGGTTGGCCCATGTTGCGTAGAGCATCACGGGTGAGTTGGGCGGCATGCAAACCCCGTGAGTCATTGATGTCGATGGCCATGGGGGTCAGTTTAAAGATGTCATCCTCAAAACCCAAAATATGTTTGTAGGCCCAAATATCCAGACCTCCGTCTTTGGGAAGGCAGTAGCCCCCGATTCCCGGCCCTGGAAAGAGGATATTGCTGTGGGTGGGTCTGACCTTAATAGCCT
>Ga0114920_10000508_pt1 | contig 16945 bp, 16 predicted proteins | sample ChitaG_FD_88683 | JGI IMG/M metagenome (GOLD analysis project Ga0114920, IMG submission 88683) | Deep subsurface microbial communities from South Pacific Ocean to uncover new lineages of life (NeLLi) - Chile_00310 metaG | ecosystem: Environmental > Aquatic > Marine > Oceanic > Sediment ... | reverse complement strand
TTGTTATAATCAGTAGTAAAAATCTTGCCACCCTTATAGATAATGCCTTGTTCAGAGTTATAAACAGGTTTTTTACCAAGTTGAAGTTCTGTGTCATAATCCTTTATATCTTCTAATTTCCTCAATTGATATGCATCTTCTGCCATACCTATCATTGTTCGATATAGTTGTATTTTTTTAGGATCTGTTTCTGCATTGATTTGTCCTTTGATTGTAGAAATAACAGCTGGAATATCCTGCGTGTTAATTGTGAGTAATATTTTTTTCCAAAACCAGTTATATGTTTTACTAGCACGAGCATTAATATGCTCAGGAGGTTTATCAGGATAAAGTATTATTTTCCCATTGAGAATACGGTGTTTTTTCCGCCATTCAGTACGCTTTCTGTCAAGTTCCTTTTTTCTGCTGTTATCCTTAGACATTGTGGAAACCTTCTTTTGAATGTCCTCCATTATTTGTAATTGAAAACGAGCTTATCAAACTTGTCAATTTTTCACTGGTTATCTGCATATCGATACTCGATATTGCAGCTGCCCTCAATACTAACCATACAAGGACCAACTGGAGTACTTGGCGTGCATGCCTGACCGAACAATGAGCATTCAGATGGAGAAATAAGCCCTCTAAGAAGCTCCCCGCATCGACATCCTTCGGGTTCTGAAAACTCCTTGCTTTCAAGACTCTTTAATTCATCCTCATATTTCTTACGTGCATCATACTCTTCAAAACTGCTACGAAGCATAAGACCAGAATCTTTGATAACTGGAAAACCTCTCCATTTGATATCCCCTGGTTCAAAGACTTCATCAAGTGCCTTCAGAGCCTTGATATTCCCCTGCTCATGAACAACACGAGCATACTCATTTTGAACACATGCTTCTCCATGTTCAATCTGCTGAACAAGCATCCAAACAGCCATCAAAAGATCAATCGGTTCAAAACCAGCTACAACCTGAGGAACATGGTACTCTTTTGAAATAAACTCATAAGGTTTTGTACCAATAATTGTTGAAACATGACCTGGTTCAATCAAACCATGCAGCTTAACTTCACCCATATCAAGAATAGCCTTCAAAGCATTTGGTACTGTACGATGACAACAAAGAATAGAAAAATTACTAGGCAGATTCTTTAGTAGAACAGATGCAGTTGTAGGGGCAGTTGTCTCAAAACCAACAGCCATGAAAACAACATCCTTATCCTTATATTCCTTAGCAAGGTTCACGGCATCTTCTATCCCATAAACAATCCTAACATCATAGCCTTCTGTTTTCATGCTTTGTAATGACTGTTTTTCGCCTGGAACATTTATCATATCGCCAAACGAGGTCACAGTTTTACCACTTCTTGCAAGCAGCAACATTTCTTCAATTTCTTTAGGTGTTGTAACACAAACTGGACAACCCGGCCCTTGTCCGATTTCAATGCCACAGTCTCTTAACAATACATCAAGACCATGTTTTACCAAAGTGTCTTGATGTGTCCCACAGACATGCATGAATTTTAGATTTACATCTAGTTTTTTAATTTTGGAAACTATCTCTTTTGCTAGTTTTTTATCTTTAAGTGAGAACACTACATTTCCTCCATGGATAGCATCTCTCTAAAAAGATCAAGGGTCTCCTCTGCATCCTTCTTGCTGAGTACTTCTATTGCAAAACCAGCGTGAACAAGAACGTAATTACCAGTTTTAACATCAACAAGTGTAACATTGGCTTTACGTTTGGTACCATCTCCGTAATCAACAATGGCGTGTTCTTTGTTTTTGTCGATTTCTATGATTTTACCAGGTATTGCTAGACACATTATTCCATGATTATACTCTGGTACAATATAAATTTTCGCTTAAATATAACAGTTAAAGCTATATAGAACAATAATGTTTAGACCCCTAAATCCACTATAAAGGATGGGTTAACTATGAAAGAACTAGAAAAAACAGCATCGGTCTGTCCTGCATGCTATCAGGATGGGAAAATCCGGAAAATAGATGCAAAAATCATTGAGGAAGATGGCAAAGTATACATAACCAAAGAATGCAAGATACATGGTTCTTTCAAGGATATATATTTCAGTGATGCCTGCCTCTATAATAGATGGATAAAATATAAGATAACTGGAGAACTTGCTCCTGATGTTAAAACAAAAGTTTTTGATGAGCCTGCTTTGTATGATGAACATCGATCACAAAGTGTTCTTACAAATCTTCTAATTACAAACAGATGTAACTTGCGATGTAGTTACTGTTTTATGAATGCTGGTGCATCTGGTGTAGTCTATGAGCCAACCATAGATCAAATGAGAGAACTAATGATTCAAGCGAGAAATGAACGACCCATGGGTTCTAAAGCAATTCAGATAACTGGTGGGGAGCCAACAGTAAGAGATGATCTTCTTGACATTGTAAAAATGGCTAAAGAAGTTGGTTTTTCACATGTCCAGGTCAATACCAATGGGTTGAAGCTTGCCGATAGCGCTGAGTACTGCAAACAACTCAAAGATGAAAAAGTCAATACAATATACCTGAGTTTTGATGGTGTAACAAAAGAGACTAACCCTTGGATAGATCAGTGTAAAAAAGCAATAGATAATCTCAGAAAAATAAATTTAAAAGTTGTCTTGGTACCTGTTTTGATAGGTGGTAAGAATCTTCACGAGACCGGTAAGATAGTTCGTTTCGCTCTTGACAACATGGATATCGTTAGAGGTGTTAACTTTCAACCGATCTCGTTCTGTGGCAGGGTTACAAAGATAAAAGACGAAAAACGAGACAAACAACGTGTCGACTATGTGATGATGATGGAAGATATAGAAAAAGAGTTTAATGGAGAAATATCCCGGGATGATTTCTACCCCGTACCTTTTGTATCTCCCATTTCAAGACTAATTGAAATGCTAAAAGGTGAAACACAGGTGGAATTCACAGCTCACCCTGGATGCGGAGGGGCAACATATATCTTTGTTGAAGATGGAAAACTTCTGCCCGTCACTCGTTTTATTGATGTAGAAGCTATGTTTAAATTCATTGATAAACAAGGTCAGATAAAGGGACCATTGAAAAAAATACGGATTGCTTCTGCTTTTTTGAAAAACATCAATAAATTCGTTGATTATGATAAAGCACCGAAGGGTTTTGATTTGAAAAAACTCCTTAAAGATGCAGCAATCGGTGGTAGTTATGATTCACTTCGTGGATTTCATTATAAAAGTTTGTTTGTTGGTTCTATGTGGTTCCAGGATGCCTTTAACTTGAATGTTGATCGTTTGCAACGTTGTGTAATACATTATACTACTCTTGAAGGAATTGTACCATTCTGTTCGTATAATGGTCTTGGTATTGGTGATAAAATCCGTGAGAAACATTCCATATCTATTAAAGAATGGGAGGAACAAACTGGTAAAAAACTTAAAGATGATTTACGGAAGGATGTCCCGTTGACATAAAAACAGTGTTTGTTCACCCATGAAACGCAACTTTTGTCAGCCACATGATCAATATTCCGCATATAAAGATAAGCATAGTAAGCATCGATTTTTTGATGTTAACTTCCTTCTTTATCTCAGGAACTAAATCTGTTGCAGCTATGTAAATAAAACCGCCTGCTGCAAAAGGAAGCAAAAACACAATTGCATGTTCAATACTTTTAGATATAAAATATCCAACAATCCCTCCAGCAACAATTGTTAATGCAACCGCGAAATTAAGGACTATTGCCTTCTTTTTTTCAAAACCTCCATAAATTAAGACACCGAAATCTCCTATTTCTTGCGGTATCTCATGTGCTGCAATAGCAATTGTTGTCGTAAGACCTAATGGTAAAGACACCATAAAACTCGCTGACATAATAAGACCATCGATGAAATTATGGACGGAATCTCCTATTAGATTCGTGTAATGGAACGTATGAACGTCGCATTTTCCTTTGTGACAATGTCTCCAATGTAATACTTTTTCAATTAAGAAAAATAGTATGAAACCAACGAGGATAAATCCAAATATATCAAGATTTGCCTCTTCTGCTTTTTCTATAGCTTCAGGTATCAAATGAAGGAAGGCGCCACCCATTAATGCACCGGCGGATAAACTAACTAAAAAAAGTAGTATCTTATTCAACAGTTTTTCCTTCAACGCTAAAGCAAAAACACCAATAAAGGCAATAAGCGCAATAGAAAAGGTAGCTATGATAATATGAATCAGCTGAATCATTAGTAGTTTCTCCCCCGGGCATCTGCCTTTTTTAGTAAACCTTTCAAATCTTTTTAAGGTTTTCTAGATATCTGGGAATTATAATTTTAGCAGATGTCTTAACATTTGGAGAACATGCTGGAATGACTCTAAAAACTTTAGAGGCAATATGTTGATTGATTGTTTATTTTTTGATTTTTCTCCCCATCCACTTTGAATTCCATGTTCATCTTTGGCTTTAACCCTTATTTTATAATCGCCTTCTTCAGTCCAAGTATGACTCGCATGAGCGATTTCATCTGAGTAATATGGTCCAACCCATCCACTATTAGATCCATCATCCCAGTCAAATAGGTAGTAAATTTGATCGCCATCAGGATCAGTTGTAGATGTAGTATATGTATATCTAACGTTTATCTCTCCATCATCAGGCCCGTTTATCGTTCCTGGTTTTTCTGGTGGAGTATTTGAAACTGCGGGTGACAATGCTAATTTTGCAAGTGTTCCCATTGCAAGCTTTGCCACTCTTGTAGCATAGTCTACATCCATGTTTTCAATAGTGTCGCTAGATTTATCTTTCTCTTCATTCCATGTAAATTCATGGATAAAAATTGAACCATAAGCAAATTTGCAGAAACTCCTCTGATCGCTAATATGACCACTGTCATCCTCAGATGGTACAACTTCAAGATTAAGATATTGAGAATACTCAGGGTTTTCACTGATTTCTATCGCAGTACCAATTAGTTTATTGGAACATGTCTCATAGACCAGTACCTTGTATTCATCATTTTCAATTTTATCGGAAGTATATCCTATCATATCCAAATTGATCGCTGCAATAATATTATCACAATTTTCATAGGAGTTTTCAACATATGCGTGACTTCCAATTAGACCTTGCTCTTCACCAGACCAGCAAATAAAACGAATATCATGGTTGAATTCATACTGGCTCATTATTTTTGCTGCTGAAAGTACAGCAGCGACACCAGCACTGTTATCATCTGCTGAAGGAGTATTCATAGCAGTATCATAATGAGCACAAATGACATAGGCAGCATCACTTCCACCTGTACCATGTAAAATAGCTTCTATGTTTTGACTAATAAATGTAAGAGCTTGCCATATGCCCCATGTTCCCTTAGCTGTCCAATCTTGATATCTCACATCTAATCCCATCTCATCGAACTGTTGATAGATGTAATCTGCACCTTCTTCGCATCCTTCAGTTCCAGTCAGTCTCGCACTATAAGGAAACACTTTACAATATTTATTAGAAATATCCACTAAATCCTCTATATAACCCAGCATCATTTCTTCATCTAATTGATCAAGTAGCATTGGAATTATGTCTTCATCTGTAATCTGTAGTGTTCCTTTATCGTCTACAGGACCATCAATAACTTCTTTTTGTCCAGTAATAATAGTTGTTGCACTCAACAATAAACATGTTGCAAAAAGTGATACCATTATCTCCTTCATTTTTTTTCCTCCCAAAAATATAAAACTCTCAATATAGCTTTTCAATTTAAATATTTCGTAAAAAAATACGACAGTTGCCGAAACATTACACGATCCTGTCACTAATGTCAGTGTCACTCTTTAAACAAATCGGTACTAAGATACCTGTCTCCTCTATCTGGGAATATCACAATTATATTCCCACTTTTTATTGTCTTAGCTGTTTCAATTGCTGCAATCATTGCTGCACCGCTACTCATACCTGCAAATATCCCTTCTTTTTTTGCTAGCTGCCTTGTCATTTCAAAGGCATCCTCAGTTTCAACCATTATTTCAATATCAATCTTTGAAGGATCATAAATCGCTGGAACAATTGCTTCTTCCATGTTTTTCAGACCCTGGATATAATGACCTTTTACAGGATGAGCACATACTATCTTTATATTTGGATTGCACTCTTTTAGATATTTACCAACACCCATAATAGTGCCCGAGGTACCTATTGCTGAGACAAAATAATCTATTCTACCTCGGGTTTGTTCTATTATCTCCCCTGCTGTTGTTTCATAATGAGCGATTTTATTGTATTTATTTGTAAACTGATCGGTACAAAAGTATTTATCTGGATATTTTTCCAATAACTCTTTGACTTTTAAAATAGCTCCATCAGTTCCTTTTTCTGCATCAGTTAGAATTATTTTAGCACCGAACGCTTTTATCGTTTTCCTTCTTTCAGATGATACAGCTTCGCTCATTACAATTTCTACATCATAGCCTTTAATGTTTCCAATCATAGACAAAGAGATACCGGTATTGCCTGATGTTGCCTCAATAATTGTTTTTCCTTTTGTCAACGTGCCCTCTGTTTCTGCTTGTTCAATCATCTTTCGAGCAATCCTGTCTTTAATACTTCCTCCAGGATTGTCCCCTTCAAGCTTTGCGTATATGGTCGCATTTGGATTGGGATTAAGTCTATTGATTCTAACTAGAGGAGTATTTCCAATGAGATCAAGGATAGTGTTTCCGACATTATTTCCATTAATCATTTTTTATCACCTCAAAAAAATTTAATATCGAGTGATACAATGAAAAAATCAACAACAGCAACAAGCTTTTATTTTCATCTGTATCATCATATATTAATATTTAGATGAGGACGGTATATTTAACTTTTTTGTATGGCCTTTTCTTAATCTAGTGCAAGCTTAATATATCTACTTGTAGGGTATTAAACATATAATCTTCAATATTTCGTTTCCAGTATTACAAAACTGATGCCATTCCATAGGCGGGATAAAAAAAACATCTCCCTGTTTAAACGGTTTTTCATTCTGTTTATCTTTAGTAATGCCTCCTCCTTCTAAAACAAATACTTCATGTTCCCAGTCATGCTGATGCAAAGGGGTATATCCTCCAGGTTGAATTTCAAAAACGCGCATGGCAAAGTTTTCAGCACCGTCTTTTTTTGAGATAACCCATCGTACCTTTACATCTTTTATGCCCTGTTCTTCAGGCTCTTCTAACTCTACTTCTGTATAATGTACGTGTTTCACAACGATCACCCTTGCTCGTTGGTCCTGGCATTGCATTTCTTATATTTATTTTGTTGCTAATGAGAAATTTTAAATACTAGATGTTATATACATGTAACATAATGTTAGAAATAATTAACAAAATGTTATATGTGAATAACAAAAGGTGATTTGAAAATGAAAGAAAAAATAGCAATAATATTAGGAGTTTTAGTAGCAATGCTAGTAATTATAACATTATTTGTTTACATAGTTGCCAAAGATGCCTTTGAATTATTTGATCTAATTTCTATTGCAATAGTTTTGATTTTAGTTGGCTCTGCAACATACATAATATGGGACAGAATAAAAAATATAAAAGCAGGTTTACCTGTACAAGATGAAAGATTAAAAATAGCAACTTATAAAGCTGGATATTATGGTTTTATTGCAGCAATTTGGAGTGCAATTGGAAGTAATTTAGCTTTCGAAATAATTTATGATCAAGAACTAAGAGGCGGTCTAGTTGTAGCAGCAGTTGTAATAGTTTCAGGTCTTGTTTTTATGATCTCCTACTTCTACTTATCTAGAAAAGGGGACATAGAATGAAAAACATACTTTGGTACCTGGGTTTTCTATCCGCTGTGAGTATGCTATATTTTGTTGAGGGAAAGACGGTTTTCCTGTGCTTCCTTAGTTTCATTCCCTACTTTGCAATGTACAATTTAAGTGATGAGAGGCTAGAAATGATTGTTGGCAGGGCAACAAGGAACGCTTTTATGTACACGATATTTTTCGGAGTTGCAACGATTGTATACATATACCTAACACATAGCAGTGCTGAACTATTCGCTCCGGCATTTGTATTTCTTTTCGGAGGAAGCCTGATAGTATGCCTTCTCTCTGTATTCTACTACGACAGGGCAGGTAAATAAAATGAAAACAAGAATCAAAGAGCTCAGAGCACGATACGATTTAACACAAGAAGATCTTGCAAAAAAAATAAGTGTACGAAGAGAAACAATTCTATTCATGGAAAAAGGAAAATACAACCCTTCTCTAAAATTGGCACATCAAGTGGCTAAGGCTTTACAAACCACAATCGATGAATTGTTTATTTTTAATGATGATTAACTATTCATATAAGCAGTTTCTCTACTGTCGCATTCCACATTTCAATAATTCTATTAGATAATTCTCCATCTGAAAATTCTATAATACTTTTCTCTTTGACCATGGCCTCAGTCATAACAGTGTCAAATGGAAGTTTTCCAACTAATTCTATATCATGATTTTTACAGTATTCTTCAATTCCTTCTGTAATTTGTATGTTAAGATCGTATTTATTAATACAAACAACAGCTGGAATCTTAAAATGATTAGTAATACCTATCATTCTCTCAAGATCAAGAACAGCAGAAAGCGATGGTTCAGTAACTATCAAAACAAGATCAACATCAATTATCGTTGAAAAAGCAGGATAGCTAATCCCAGAGGGTCCATCAATAATAACAAGATTTTTTCTTTTTTCCTCAGCAATGGTTTTTGCATTTTCTTTTACTGCTGTTACAAGTTTACCTGATATCTTTTCTCCAGGGTTAAACCTTGCATGAGATATTGGTCCAAAGTGTGTTTCAGAAGCATATATTAAACTCGAATCTCTATCTATCATTTTTATGGCATCAACAGGACAAACATATTCACATATACTACATCCTTCACAGGATTTCGGAATTATATTTATTTTTTCATCAATAGCATTAAATCTACAAAATTTAATACATTTCTTACAGTCATCACATTTTTCGTCATCAACAGATGCGATTTTAAGATCATGAAAACCTACAGTTTTTTTAATATCTGCCTTCAAAAACAGATGAAGATCAGGAGCATTAACATCACAATCAGCAAGAACAAAATTATCAGCAAGCGAAGCAAAAGCAACTGTAATAGCTGTTTTACCAGTGCCACCTTTATAACTGATGACTGCTAACTGTTTCACCTCTAAGATTCCTCCTAATCTTTTCAAAAATATTTACAAAATTCTCACGAAAAACAGGTAATTGGTTAATAAAAGGAGTTCCCTGAGCGTACAATTCTGCAATTTCTTTACTATAAGGAATTTTCAACAAAACAGGTATCTTCTCATGACTGCAAAAAGTTTCAACATGTTTATCGCCAATACCATCTCGGTTAATAATAACCCCAAATGGAATACCACCACTCTGCATAATTACGTCAACAGATCGCTTAAGATCATGAAAACCGAAAATCGTAGGCTCAGTAACCAGCACACAATAATCTGAAGAATCAATTATCTTAATTAAAGAAAACGATAAATCTGACGGAGTATCAATAATTACATCCTTATCTCTAATAATCTTTTTTATTAAAACTTTAATCATAGCAGATGACCCGGTCTCACCAACATTCAATAAACCACGAAAAAAATCAATTTTACCCTTAGATCCATGTCCAATTCTTCCAACAACTTGCTCATAGTAATTAATAGCACCCTTCGGACAGACAAGTTCACATCCACCACATGAACGACAAAGCCCTGGAAAAACAACCACATCAGATGAAACCACAGAAAGAGCATCATACATACAAAACTCTGAACACTTACCACAAAAATCACATTTACTTTTGTCAACACTTGGAACTAACAATTTCACATCCTCAGATTCCTCCAATGGTGTTTTAAGAAAAATATTTGAATTTGATCCTTCCACATCACAATCAATAAACCGCACATTAATAAGACTCAAAGCAAGATTAGTAGCAACTGTTGTCTTACCAACACCACCCTTACCACCTACAACAGAAATAATCATCCTTTCACCTTAAAAATAAAACATGGTATACATTCTAGATGACTTTTCATATTTTCACTTAGCGACAATGATCATTATGATATTCATTTCTAAAACCTCTAATTATTTATAAAGCCTATTAAAAACAACAACTCTAAAGCCTTAATTTTTTCTATATTAAAAGACTAATCTTAATCATCATGTTTAGTATTCATTTCATATATGAAACTTATATCTTGGAATATAAATGGTATAAGAGCAGCTGATAGAAAAGGATTATTTAATTGGTTCAAAAAAGAATCACCTGATATTCTTTGTTTGCAAGAAATAAAAGCACTACCGGAGCAAGTACCACTGCATCTTAGAAATGCTCCGGGATATTATGTTTTTTTGAATCCAGCAGAACGAAAAGGTTACAGTGGCGTAGCAACATTTACTAAAGAAAAACCAATAGATATCAAAACAGGTTTTGGCATAGAGAAATTTGATTGTGAAGGTAGAACTCTGATCACAGAATTTCCTTCTTTTACATTGTTTAATATCTATTTTCCAAATGGAAAGAAAAACCAATGGAGACTTGATTACAAACTTGATTCTTACGATACCTTTCGGGGATATGCTGATAATTTAAAAGCAGAAGGTAAAAACATTATTGTTTGCGGTGATTTTAATACTGCTCATAAAGAAATCGATCTGGCAAGACCAAAGGAAAACGAAAAAATCTCTGGGTTTTTACCAGTGGAACGTGCATGGATAGATACTTTTATTGATCATGGATATGTTGATACATTTAGACATTTCAACAAAGAATCAGGTCGATATAGCTGGTGGGATTATAAAACCAAGGCTAGGGAAAGAAACATTGGCTGGAGGATCGATTATTTTTTTGTTAATAAAGAATTCATGCCACATATCAAAAAAGCATTTATTCTGCAGGATGTTACAGGCTCTGACCATTGTCCAGTTGGAATTGAGATTAATGTTTGATTAGAGGAGATTGTATGAAGGAATCACTTGATTTTATTTATAAAGAACAAAAAGAACTGTCAACGTTTGGAGGAATAGCAGCGCTTCTTGGATGGGATCAAATGACATATATGCCAATTAATGGTGCAGTTGAACGATCTGAGCAAACCGCTCTTATCTCACGTATTTCTCATGAAAAATTTACCTCCGATAAACTTTGGAATCATGTACAAAAATTAATGGATCCTGATGTTTTAGAAGAATTGCAGGAAAAAGATAAAGCTGTTGTTATAAGACTTGAAAAAGATATTGAAAAATCTCGTAAGGTACCATCAGAGTTTGTTGAAAGAATATCTAAAACTACAACTCTTGCTTATCCTGCTTGGCAGGAGGCAAGAGAGAAAAGTGATTTTTCAATTTTTTTACCTCATCTTGAAAAAATTGTAGAACTCGAAAAGGAATATTGTGGTTTTATTGATCTGCCTGGACCTCGTTACAACAGCCTTCTTGATGACTATGAAGAAGGAATGACTATTGATAGATTAAAAGGAGAATTTGATTTTTTGAAATCCCGTCTTATTGAATTACTTGAAAAGATCACATCAAGCGAGATTTATGAGAAACAACATGGTTTTGATAAGAAAGTTAGTGTTGAAAAACAACGGAAGATTTGTAATGTTGTTATTGAAAAAATGGGTCTTCCAAGGAATCGTTCAAGGCTTGATGTTTCAACTCATCCGTTTACTACATCTATGGGTTATGATGATGTAAGAATTACAACAAATTTTGAACGTGAGAATCCGCTTTTTTCGTTTTTTTCTACGGTTCATGAAACCGGTCATGCATTGTATGAATTGAGGATGCCAAGAGATGAATATAAAAACACGGTTATTTCCGACTCTCCGTCTCTTGGACTTCATGAGTCTCAATCTCGTTTCTGGGAGAATATGATTGCAAGAAGCAAATCTTTCTGGAATTTGTTCTATCCAATATTTAAAAACAGTTCCCCAGAATATTTTAAGGATTTAGATATTGAAACTTGGTATAGATATGTAAACCAGGTGAGACCATCACTTATCAGGGTTGAGGCTGATGAGCTGACCTATTGTTTACATGTGATTTTACGATTCGAGCTTGAATTGGAACTGATGAATGATAAAATAAATGTTCCTGAACTTCCAGGCTTATGGAATGAAAAAATGCAGGAAATACTTGGAGTTTCACCAGCAAATGACAGGGAAGGGGTTCTGCAGGATATGCATTGGAGTGGTGGTAGCTTTGGCTATTTCCCAACATATGCTATTGGGACTATCTATGCATCTCAACTCTTTTATCAATTGACAAAAGATAACCCGTCTATCTATGATGAAATTGAAAATGGAAATTTCACAAATATTCTCTTCTGGTTAAATGAGCATATTCATAGGCATGGTCGCTTGATGGCTGCTGATGAAATAATTAAAAAAGTGTGTGGTGAAGGGTTGAACTCTAAGGTTTTCATTGGCTATCTTAAAGATAAATATTATGATTTGTATGATGTTTAGTAGAATTTGTTTTATCATGATTTTTTCTTTTTAGGAAAAAATAAATATTAGTTTTTATATGGAGACTAGTTAATAATAAGGCGTATTTTATGGTTGAAAAAACTGTTAGCTGCCCTGATTGCGGTAAGACTTTGACCTGTTCTGGTAATCCTGGAGAGGTTGTAAAAATTACTTGCTCATCATGTAACACTGTGGGAAAAGTGACATTCAAAAGATCTATCTCAACTACTGATGTTGCAATAGAAGTATCAAACTTGAAAAAGATTTATGGTGATCTTGTTGCTGTTAATGATATATCTTTTTCAATTAAGAAAGGTGAGGTTTTTGCGTTTCTTGGTCCAAATGGTGCAGGGAAAACAACTACTGTTGAAATGATAGAATCAATACGTCAACCTATAGCCGGTGATATTAAGATACTGAATAAAGATATTAAAACTTCTTTTGGTGAGGTAAAAGAAAAAATTGGAATACTGCCTCAGGAGTTTCGTTCGTTTGAAAAACTTACTGTTAGGGAAACACTTGTGTATTTTTCAAAACTTTACACAAAAAAAGCTGATATTAATGATATCATAAATGCGATGGATCTAAAAGATGAGGAAAACAAACTATACAAGGATCTCTCAGGGGGACTTAAACAACGTGTAGGTGTTGCTATTTCACTGGTAAATGATCCAGATATACTTTTTCTTGATGAGCCGACAACTGGTCTTGATCCTAAAGCTAGACGTGAAGTCTGGGAGGTTATAGCTGATCTGCGTGATAAAGGAAAAACAGTTTTTCTGACTACACATTATATGGAGGAGGCAGAATTTCTTGCGGATCATATTGCGATTATTCATAAGGGTAAAATTATCGCTGAGGGTTCTCTTGAAGAGTTAATTGAGAAACATGGTGAAGGCAGTATTTTACGTATTAAAAATTGCGCTTCTAAGAACACGGTTGATATTTTAAAAGAAAATGGTTTTGAAGCTTATGCTGAGAGGAATGGTGATATCGCAGTAAAAATTGATTTCAAAGAACGTGTCCTTGATGTTTTATCAATATTGAAGCACGAATGTATTGATTATGAGAATATTGATATCCGCCGTTCAAATCTTGAGGAGATATTTCTTAAGCTCACTGGTGCTAAACTTTCGGAGGCAGCTGCATGAATTTCAGGTTTATAACTCATGATTTAATTATGGGTATTAAAACCTGGATGCGTAGTCCTGGTACTGTTTTTTGGACAATTTTATTTCCTGTTCTTCTTATTTTGATTTTTGGTGCGATCTTTTCAGGGGCAGATGAAGTCGAGTATGATCTTCATGTTCAAGATTTAGATGACTCTTTTTCTTCTAAAATGTTTATCGATGTTTTACATAATATTTCAGCTTTAAATGTTGAGATTATTTCCAATGATACGGATATTTCTGAGTATATGCATGATGAGGATCTCTCGGTAGTGTTGCAGATTCCTGAAGGTTTTGAAAAAACTTTGCATCAGTCAATATCTGATGATAATGTTACTGTTAATGTTTCTTTTTATTTTGATCCATCTGATCAAACTACAACATCTGTTTTAAGAAGTATTGTAGCCGGTGTTCTTAATGAGTTTAATATGGATGCTACTGGTGGCCGACATGTTATTGGTATGAATGATGTTAGTACACTTGGTGAAGATTTTGATTTCATTGATTTTTTTATACCCGGGATGATTGGTTTCACTATTATGACATCCTGCATTTATGGTAGTATTGAACGTAATACAAAATATCGGAAGGATGGCATATTACGTAAACTATTGACTATGCCGATTACTCGGGCGGAATGGATTCTTTCAAAAATGTTATTCATGCTTTTCTTATCATTTGTATCCACCGCGGTGATCCTAATAGTCGGTACTCTTATCTGGGGTGTAAGTGTTAAAATTAATATATTCTTCTTTATACTGATAATTGCAACAAGTTTTCTTTTCTCGGGGATAGGAATGATTATAGGTCGTTTTGTTAAAGATCAGGAAACCGCTGATATGGCTGGAGGAGCAGTCACGTTTCCAATGATGTTTCTTGCTGGTACGTTTTTCTCATTGGATATGATGCCTGAATTTATGCAATTGATTGCCCAAGTTCTTCCATTGTATTATGTTAATGAAGGTCTTAGAAATGCGATGATATATTCAGATATGGATAAAACCTTATACTTCACAGCCTTTGTACTTGTTTTTGCAGCTGTGTTTTTTATTATTGGTATAATTCTTACGAAATGGAAAGAAGATTAGGTTTTTGGCCATTCGAAATGACTGTTTTTAAAGAAACCAAAATCTAAATTATCCCAGTCATCAAAATCTCCTGGGCCATGTGTCCCATCGGAGTATGAAAACATTTTGTATTTGTAACCATAATTCATGCAGCTTTTGTAATTATGATATTTCCACCATTGAAAAGAAAACGGGGTGGCTGTTCCAAAATTATCAATTCCACCATGTGTATCTGCTAGTAGTCCAAGGCTGTGTCCGAGATGATGAACCATTGCTCCAACAATTAAACGTCCTCTACTATATTGTGGCATTTCTTCTTTTAACCATTCAGCTGATATTGCAAACGCGTCTAGGTTATCCCATCCAAAAAAGGGAAAATTTAGATCAGGGCAATACTTACAAATAATGCCATAATGAAAAATGCCGTTACGCGGGTTATCTGTTTGATTATGAAGAAAATAATTCCAATATGCGTCTCTTAGTTTTGGAAATGAAAATTTAGTATTTGAATAGGGTATTTCTTCGCCACCGTTGTATTCTCCTAGGTCAATATGTAATGTGATATTGTGATCTTCGAAAATTGATACTAATTCTTGTATTAAATCTGCAGGTGGTTTATTTGATATATCTGATGTTAATGATTCCATCCAGTCTATTTCAAGGAATATGTCTTTATGGAACGGGTTTGAACCATACTGGTCTGTGTAGCATTCCTCAAAGTTGTTAAGTGCATCATTGTCAGGATCTAGGTTTATATGATCATTAAAAATGGTTTTATTGTATCCCCATTTTTCTTCCCACCAGTCAGGTAGGCCATCATTGTCGCTATCGTTTCCGGGGAAAACGTATTTTTTTACCATGCTATTATTTGTTTTTTTGTTCATATATGGTTTGTTTTCTTCCCAGTTGGATCCAATGTTTTCTATAGGTTTTAATGACCAGGGTAAGCATTTTATTTTACCTATGCGGTGTGTTATTCTTTTCCCTGGTCTTAGATCATAATATGATGGTCCAAGTTTTGATCCCCACCAGTTGAGTTTTGCTTTGCAGTTTGTAGATTTTGAATAAATCGCGTAAAGAGTGTTATTGCATATATTGTTGTTTACTAGTTCGCAGGAGTTTTTGTTTTCTAGGTATAATCCGTATCTAAAATTGTTTTTTATATCGCATTCTGAGATGATTATGTTTTTAGAGGGTGTTCTCATTGCTATAGCAAAATGTGTATTCATGTTAAGGTCGCAATGATTTACTATGATATTTGTTGAAGAAAATAGATGTAAACCTGCTCCGTTATGGCAGATGTTACAGTTAGTGATGTAGATATTTGAACAATCTACAGTGAATATTCCGCCAAGATTTGCGCTATTATCACTTATGTTACAGTGAGTTATCTCAGTGTTTGATGAAGAGTTTAAATGGCATGCTATGCCATTTGCGTAAAAATATGAATGTTTCACTAGTGTATTCTGGGATTTATCAATGTTTAATCCTATTGAGTTATAATTAAGGCAGCATCCTTCTATAATATTGTTATTTGAATTTTTTAATAGGATTCCCTCTCCATTTGTATGAATGGAGCAATTATTGATTTTATTGTTGTTTGAATTCTCTAGATATAATCCTGTTTTAGTTTTGTATATGACACAGTCTTTTATTAGATTATTATCTGAGTATATTTTGATTCCTGCATCATCTATGTATCCACCTGAGTTTCTAATAGTAAAATTCATGATGTTTACGTTATCATGAGTAATATGAACTGCATCTGTCTTATACAATGCATCGATAATAGTATTATTTTGATTTTCACCTATTATGGTGACTGTTTTATTGAGAGTGATATGTTCATAGTATGTTCCTTTTAAAACAAAAATTATGTTTCCTTCTATTGAGTTATTGATACCATCTTGTATGTACTGATATGGATAGTCTTTTGTCCCATCCCATGGGCCCTCTGTATTGTATGAGTTTACATAAATAATTGGGATATTTGGGTGAAATTCAATTTTTCCTCCATATGAACTATAAGTTGAAGATAAGAGTATTAGGGAAATAATAAATATTGAATATCTGTAATTCATACCTTACGAATTTTATGACAGTTATTTAATATATAAATTTATCTGTAAATCATTACATTTTTTTGTTTTTTATGATTGTTTAATATTTTTTTCTATATTTTTATTTTTTTTATTTAGAAATTTTACAAAATCATAGAAATC
>Ga0114920_10000507_pt1 | contig 16975 bp, 20 predicted proteins | sample ChitaG_FD_88683 | JGI IMG/M metagenome (GOLD analysis project Ga0114920, IMG submission 88683) | Deep subsurface microbial communities from South Pacific Ocean to uncover new lineages of life (NeLLi) - Chile_00310 metaG | ecosystem: Environmental > Aquatic > Marine > Oceanic > Sediment ... | reverse complement strand
GTTGATACTGAGCAAGAAATACCAAAATCAAGTTCTCCTCCAGCTTCATCTTCTGCTCTTCCTCAGACAGATTCATCTAATATAAAAACGCAGAAAATCCCTTTTTCTTATGATTTTTCCAACCTTCCTCCTGAGCTTTCAGAAACAGCTTCTATTTTATTAGTTAAAATTTCTGAATTGAACAAAAAACTAAAGGAAACAAGTAGTCCTGATGAAATTTCACAATTATCCTCAAGTATTCGGTCTATAATAGAATCTCTTCAAACTCTCAATTCTTAGTCTTTTTTTCTTTCTCTTTCTTCAACCATTCAAGTTCATCAAGTGCTTCTTCGATTTCTCCTGTTTCAACTTCATTATAGTTAGCATAAAGATAGTCAATTATATCTACAGCAATTTTTTCTCCTATTCCCCTTATTACTAAATAATCCTCGAGCTTCGCGGTAAAAATGTTTCTAATTGAGCCAAAGTGTTTCAGTAACCTTGTAGCAATTTTATGGTCGACGTGTGGCAACGAAGCAATAGATTCTTCCATTTGTATTTTCATTCCTAATCCTTTTCTTTTACCAACAGAAACCCTTCTTTTCCTTTCCAGCTGTTCTCTTTTTGCGATCGCTAAAATCATTTCAGCTGTTTCTTTCTGATTTTTTGTGTAAATTAGAGGAATACGGAAGTCTGTTACAAGAGATGACAGTGCTCCAGTAAGGGCATTTGGATGTAATGAGGTTTTATGCAAGTCAAGGTCTCCCTCAATAATAATGAGAGATTTAGAACAACTTTCAGTAAGGGCTTTAGCTTGTGTAAACAGTCTTTTATCAATAATTGATTTGACCAAATCATTTACCTCTTTTCGCTCAATGATTACTTGATCTGAGCATATGTAATCTCCAACATCCAGTTTTTCAAACCCCAAGTTTACTTCTTTTTTCATTAATTCTTTAATAATAGTAGTATTTCTTTCCCTAATATCACAAATTACAGATATTTTACCTTCATCTGATATTTCTGGTTTGGTTTTTTCCTTGATTTCCTCTTTCTTCTCCTCTATTTTTTCCTTTTCTAGGACATCCTTGATTTCCTCTTTCTTCCCTTCCTTAAAATATTCTAATAGTCCCTTTTGTTTATCTTTTGCTGATACTGAACGATTTTTTTCTAATATATCATACTCTTTTACTAATCTCCTCATTTTCTGTGTTCGTCTTTTTGCAGCCCACATATATCCTTCATCACGTGTACCTTCAGCAATAAGCATTATGACTCTCCCCTTCCTTCTTCTTCCTGTCCTGCCTTTCCTTTGAATAAGTCGTATGGCACTAGGTACTGAATCATAAAAAACAACCAAATCACATTCCCCTATATCCAACCCTTCCTCTGCAACACTTGTTGAAACTAGAATATTATATAAACCATCGCGAAAAGATTGCATTATCTCTATTTGATTTTTTTGTGACAATCCTTTATCGTCACGCATAGAAGATTGACCAACAAACCAGTGGGAGCTGACCCCTTGTATTTTATTAAGCTCCGTGTCAATTGTTTTTACTGCAGACCTGAAATGAGCAAAGACTAATATTCTATTGAAAGGATTAATTTCAACGCTTTCAGCTATAATTTCTTTCAAACGTTGTAATTTTGGGTGAATTATTTTCTGTTCTTGTAATTGTTTAACCGATTCAACAACTGTGATCATCTCTTCAGAAAGCATTAGATTCTTCAAAGCTCGACTCCCCTTGCCCATTCTTATCTCATTAATTTGTCTTTCTAAATACTTACCTAAAGATGGAACACCTTGAGTTTCTATGAGTTCAATGGCGTGTGATAGACGTATTGAATGTCCCACGAGTCCCATCGCTTTAAAGAAATCTCCTCTATCCTCCTCCATTGTTTGGCTATATTTCTCATTCACTTTTTGTCTTAATTTAAGCAACTCGCGTCTTGGATTGTTTCGGGGGTTTGCAGATTTTATAATTTCCATCTCTTTTAGTTCTTGTAGAATTTTTCTAAATAAATCACCAAGTGTGGTTAGTATTATTCCAAATTCTTCAGGCAATGCAACTTTTTCCCAAATCTCTTCGATTTCATGAATATACTGTCGAACATCATCTGAAGTTTCGTCTCTTATCTCAATATTTGTGATTCCTAAGTTGTCTTGTAGTTCTTGGATTCTTTCTCTTTCAGAACCAGGACTAGCTGTTATTCCTAGCAATAGGGGATTTTTTGCTTTCTTGTGGTATTGTTCAGCGATGAAAACATAACTGTGATCTCCAACAGATTTATGTGCTTCATCTAAACAAAGTAAAACCACATCATCAAGATTAACTCTTTTTTGTATAATGTCATTTTGTAATGTTTGAGGTGTGCAGATGAAAATCTTTCCAAGTTTCCAAATATTTTCTCTCTTTAGTGGATCAATGGCTCCTGATAATTGTATAATTTGCTTATCCTCAATTTCCATCAAATCTTTAGTTGTTCGCAAATGTTGATCTAACAATGGCTTAGTTGGTGCACAGAAAATGATTTTGCCTTCTGGAAATTTTTGTAATCTATGTGCTGCAACCATGATAAAGAGTATTGTTTTACCAAGACCAGTAGGTAATACCACTAAAGAATTCTTATTTGCGCAAGAAGCAAAAAGCGTTTGCTGATAGAGTCTTGATTCAATTTTATTCGGTTTAATGAGGGGATGGTTGATATATTCTGCATTTTTCATAGAAATTCATCCAATACAAAGTGTGACTTCTACCAATTATCTATTATTCTATCTTAGAATTGGATATATAAAATCACATGTCTACAAAAATAAATATAATGACTCTTATTGTTGTTAATTATGGTCAATATTACCTTTAAAGGAGAACCTTATGTTGGGATAAAAGTTCGTTTGCGCCCGGTAGAGATGGAAGATGTTAATGCTATAATGGAACACTGGAATGATTATGACTCACGTAAGTATTTGGGTAATACCATTCCCATGAGCACTAAAATGGAAGAAGATTGGGTTAATTATGTACATAATATGGCTAAATCACAAAAAGGCTATCATTTTGTAATAGAAAACAAGGACACAAAAGAATTTCTAGGTACTTGTGGTCTTGAGGATATTAACTGGATTACCAGATCTGCTACTCTTGGGATTGGCATTCATAACCCAGTTAATCACAATCAGGGGTATGGAACAGATACGATGTTGTGTCTTATTAAATTTGGTTTTTTGGTTCTTAATCTTCACCGAATAGAACTCTGGGTTTATGAATATAATAAGAGAGGTATTCATGTATATGAAAAGGTTGGCTTCAAGAAAGTTGGTAAGAAGCGTGAAGCAGCCTTTTTCGAAGGAAAATATTATAACATAATAGAAATGGACATTTTATACACTGAGCTCCAAAATGGAATATGAAAACAATCTTAGTTTTGATTTAATTGAATTTTTCTTTCTTTAATCTTTTAAATAACAATTTTTCTCTTTTCAGAAAATTTTAAAAAAGAATCATCTACTCAAAGAAATATTCATTAATAACGTGTGTGATTCCAATAAGTTTTGAAAAAGAACCCAAAACAGCCCTAAGGATAGTTACTTTAATTAGTGCAACTGGTATTGGAACATTTATGTCATCTGTTGATGCAACTATTACAACCATCAGTTTACCAGTAATCAAGGATAAATTGGGAGTTGAGCTGCATCTTGTTCAATGGGTTATTTTAACTTACTTGCTTACATTGATAGCTTTTACCACCATTTTCGGGGATTTTGGTGACAGATTCGGTAATAAACGTGTTTTCCAAATTGGTTTATTCATATTCTCTATTGGTTCATTATTGTGTTCTTTGTCAAATACTTTGACTTTTCTTATTCTATCAAGAACGCTCCAAGCCTTAGGAGCAGCTGCCACTCTAGCTAATTGTACGGCACTTATCACTAAATTTACCACAACAGAAAATCGAGGTACAGCAATAGGCCTTAATACGTTAATAGTTGCTCTAGGAGTAACCTTAGGCCCGATTATAGGTGGTTTATTAACTGATAAATGGGGCTGGCCTAGTATTTTTCTCATCAATGTACCCTTAGGTATCTTAGGACTTATTTGGGTTCAATTGGCTATCCCATCTACACCATCATCGTCATATGATAAGAAAGGTGACGCTTTGGGCTCTATTTCATTTGTATTGTTTATGTTCTCAAGCATCGGTAGTTTAACCTTCTTCGTCGAAACAAATTTGCATAATAACATAATGTGGGGTTTTATAGCTTTAGGCGTTGCAATTCCTGCGTTTATTGTATTTGTATGGTGGGAGAAAAGAGTGGAAAATCCTGCTATTGATTTTAAAATGTTTAAAAATAGGAAATATGCTTATGGAATACTTGTATCTCTTTCTGCCTATGTTGGATTAAGCGTTCTTTTGGTTCAGCTTCCATTTTATCTTCAATTTGAGAATGGAATGGATTTAACAGTTACTGAAACCGGTTTAGTCATCTTAGGTGCTCCGCTAGCAATGGCTGTTGTTGGACCAATTTCTGGTAAACTCTCAAATAAAATCGATGCACGTATTATTGCTACTGTTGGATTGATAGGCATCGCTATTGCCTTAGGATTCTTTAGTATTGTGTTAAAACCCGAGTTACCTATGTGGATGCTTTACTTAACTTCCGTAATTATTGGAGCATCTTTAGGTGCTTTCATTTCACCCAATTCAAACTCTGTAATGACATCAGCTCCCAAAGAAAAGTTGGGTGTAGCTAGTGGATTGTTGAATATTTCAGCTCAAGTAGGTTTCACTTTGGGAACAGCCCTATCTACAGCTGTATTATCCGTAAGCCGCATTCTTTTCCAGAAATATAATGGAGGAAAGTTAGAGGATGTAGTGAATTACATTCCTAGTTTGAAAGTAGTGTCATGGACATTTTTAGAGGATGTAGCGATTTACATTTCTAGTTTGAAAATAGTGTTTTGGACATTTGTGGTTATGATTCTTTTAGCTGCAACAATTTCCTATTTGAGAGGACCCAGAGACAAAAATGCCCTTTATTAGATATAGAATAGAGACTACTTGGAAACAAAGTTTTTCTTCCTCCAAGCTAGAATAAGTTAACCACGTTTTTAAAATGGTAAGATGCTTCGCTTAATTATAAATAATGCTAATTGGGTATATAATCACTCAATTTTTAAAGTAAAACAAACCACAAATACAAAAAGGTGTCAACCGTGAATAATTTTCTCCCAAAACTTATTGAAAAAACATATGATCCAAAGATTAAGGATATTCAATTATTCAATAAATGGCAAGAAGAAAAAGTATACGCTTTCAATGAGAACTCTGGTAAAACAATCTATAGTATAGATACACCCCCTCCTTATGCTAATGCTCCTTGGCATATGGGGGGAGCAATTCATTACAGTGGAATTGATATGATTGCACGCTATAAGCGAATGAGTGGCTTTGAAGTGCTTTTTCCGATGTGTCTCGATAGAAATGGACTTCCTATTGAAGTGCAAACTGAGAAGGAATTTAAAATTTCCATGCACGATATTCCTCGAGAAGAATTTCTTCAAAAATGTAAATTTATACTTGATCGTGTTGGTGATGAGATTTTACACACTTGCAAGATTCTTGGTTTTAGCAACAATTCTTTTAAATGGGAAGAAATTTACAAAACAGATCATCCACAATATAGAGCTCTTACTCAATCCACATTTATTAAGCTGTTCAGAGAAGGTTTAGTTTATGAGGATGATCGCCCAAATAATTATTGCACTCGTTGCAAAACGACGATTGCTGATAATGAAATAGATTATAAAGCTGGAACTCACACACTTTATAGTATTAAGTTCAAAGTAAAGGAAACTGGTGAGGATCTAATAATAGCTACATCTAGACCTGAGCTTATTCCAGCTACTGGTATAGTAATTTATAATTCACATGATGACAGATACAAGCATTTAGAAGGTTTGACAGCTGTAACGCCTATTTTTGAAGTTGAAGTCCCTATTCGAGCACACCATTTTGCAAAAATGGATTTTGGTTCTGGAGCGTTAATGATATGTGCATACGGTGATATTGTTGATGTGCAACTATTTAGAGAATTACAATTAACTCCAAGACCTGTAATTGGCACAGATGGTAAAATCACAGATGCTCTTCCAAAATATGCGGGTAAAAAGGTTAAACAAGCTAGAAAAGATATAATTAAGGAATTGGAGGAGAAAGGTTTTGTTATAGCTAAAGAAGATGTGCCACATAATTATCCAACATGTTCACGTTGTCAAAACGAAGTAGAATATCTTGCTATGCCCGAGTATTATCTTAAACAAGTTGATTACGTAGAGAAATTACGCGAATATGCTGGTCGAATGCGATTTTATCCACCATTTATGAAGCAGGTGTGGTTAGATTGGTTAACAAATGTCTCAATCGATTGGCCAATTAGTAGAAGAAGATACTATGGAACAGAGGTACCTATTTGGTATTGCTTAAAATGTGGTCATGCTTGTCTTCCTGAACCAGGTCATTATTATCAACCTTGGTATTCCGATCCTCCTTTTGACAAATGCGAGAACTGTGGTAGTTCTGAAGGTTTTGAGGGTGATACGCGCACTTTTGATACTTGGATGGATTCATCTATCTCTGAAATCTATATTCAAAAATACCCTCTCAATAGAAGTAATGAGCTATTATTTGAAAAATTGTTAAATCGAAATTATATCTGCGATATACGTCCTCAAGGAAAGGATATCGTGAGAACTTGGTTACACTACACAATGCTGAGAGGGTTACAACTTTACAAAAAACCTGCTTTTAATGAAGTATGGATATCCGGACACGTAGTAGATAGAAGGGGTGAAAAAATGTCGAAAAGTCGAGGAAACATTATTCAGCCGGAGTCAATGATAGAAAAATATGGCGGTGACGCCTTAAGATTATTTGGTGCATCAGAGGCTAGCCATGGCTCCGATATACGATTCCATGAACAAAGATTACAAGGAATATCAAAATTTATAAACAAAATTTACAATGTCGCTAAATTCATCAGTTTCTTCCCCATAATAGATAATGAAAAAGAAATAAATCTACAACCTGCAGATAAATGGATTCTAGCAGAATTAGCCAAAACTGTAGAAGAAACGATTAAAGGATATGAAATCTTTAACTTTCATATCCCTGCTAGAATATTGAGATCGTTTACTTGGGAAATATTTGCTTCTCATTATATTGAATTAGTTAAAGGAAGAGCTTACAATCGTAATAATTCATTCACCGATAAGGAGCAAAAAGCAGCATGGTACACATTGCACAAAGTTCTCAATGCTCTAACTCGCTCATTTGCACCTTTAATCCCATTTGTAACTGACATAATATATAGAGGTATGTATGAAAAGAGTGTACACTTAGAATCATTTCCAAGACCCGAAAAAATAAGTAAAGAAAAGGATCTAATAGAATTAACTACTTTGTTACTCAATGTCAATTCAGCCATCTGGAAGTATAAAAAAGACAAAAAATTGCCTTTAAACACTCCAATTTCAAAAGTATATCTTCCCCCCAAGTTAAAACTTTTCTCTGAAGATTTGGCTTCAATGCATGGAATAAATGAGATAATTGATGTTCCTAAATCAATGAAAAATATAGCTGATAAAGTTGAATTAGAGAATGATTATATTTTATTAGACCTTTAATCACAATTCTCCCTTATCCTTTTATTAATTCTCTTAGAGAGAGTCATAGTTTATTTTATGCTCAAGAAAGAAAAGCGTTTTAAAGGAATATTAAACGAATAGCTTGCAATAGTCTACAAAAAATTGTAGTCGTTAATAAACCTTAAAAATTAAACTCGTTCCCGCTAATGTAGTTAATGAAGATAGCTAAAAGTACTAAGTGTAAAGGAGAATCAAGATTGCCAAATTACCGATATTCAATTCAAACCGATCCTGATAGGTCAGCAAAATCCTCTGGGCGAAATTTAGATGTTAGCCCAAAAGCTGCACGTGAAATTTGTAAAGCGATTAAAGGGAAATCTGTTCACAAATGTATAGAATATTTAGAGGCCGTGATTGAAAAAAAACAAGCAATTCCATATCGCAGATATAAAAGAAATGTTGCACACAAGCGCGGGCTTGTAAAATGGAAACCAGGACGTTATCCCGTAAAAGCTGCGAAGGCGATATTAAAAATCGTAAAAAACCTTGAAAATAATGCAGAAAAAAATCAACTTCAACTGGACAAATGCAATATAATTCATGCTGCTGCATTGCAAGGCGTTAAACAAAGAGGAATATTTTACAGAGCTCATGGTAGATCTTCCCCTAAAATTCGACAACTTGTACATGTTGAATTAATCGCAGAAGTAGAAGAGGTATAAAAAATGCCCGCAACAAAAGATTATCTCTTAAAAAAATATCAGAAAAATGAAATTGATGAATTTCTAGCTGATACTCTCCGAAATGCAGAATATGGGGGAGTAGAAGTAAGAAGAACCCCTCTTGGAGACAGAGTTGTTTTACGTGTTGGAAGAGTGGGTTTAGCTATAGGTGGAAGAGGAAAGAATATCCGTAGAATTACTGAAGTATTACAGGATAAATATCAGTTAGATAACCCACAAATTGAAGTTACTGAAGTTGAAAATCCTGAGACAGATGCCAGAATTATGGCTTATAGACTTGCATCTTCATTAGAAAGAGGTAGACATTTTCGTCGATCTGCACATGGAATTATTAGAAGAATCGTATCTACTGGAGCTAAGGGAGTGGAAATTAAAATAAGCGGAAAAATTACAAGTCAAAGAGCAAGAGTTGAAACATTTAGAGCAGGTTTTGTAGCTAAATGTGGTGAGCCAGCTTCCAAATATGTTGATGTTGGAAAAGCTCAAGCACTAATAAGAAGAGGTTTACTTGGTGTTCAAGTCGAAATTATGCGTGGTGACGCAATCCTTCCTGATGATATTGAAATAATTGCTGAACCAACTTCTACCTCAATGGTTGTACTACCTGAAGGAGAACAAGAAGAAGAAACTATTGAGATAACTGAGGAAACACTGGATGAATTAGAAGAATTTCCTGAAATTACTGATGAAATTAGTGAAACAAAAATAACCCTTGATGACGAATTTAAAGAGCTAGATGAAGTGGATGCGATTAGCTCGAAGAAGGAAGAGATTATAGAAGTAAAAGAAGACAAGCCTAAGAAGAAGCTTTCCACTAAGAAGGTTTCTAAAAAGAAAGACGCTGATAAGAAAGATACTGAAAAATAATGGTGATAATAATGACAATAATTAGTTCAAAAGATGTAAGGAAACTGTCACGAGAACAGCGACTTAAAAGGTTAGATGACTATAAGAAAAAGCTATTTGAAGTTAAATCTCAATTATCTGCTGGTGGCTCGATTCAAAATCCAGGGCAAATAAAGGAATATAAGAAAGCAATTTCGAGAATACTAACAATTATGTCTGAAGAAGAAGAAAAAATATGATCAAAGATAAGGAAAAACGCAAAAAGGTTTGGCGACAAGTAATTACATCATTATGCGGATATAATGTTGAAATAGTAAAGAGTAAGTTTCCAGAATTTCAAAATGTCAAAGGTATAATTGAAGATGAAACAGCAAAAATGTTGAAGTTAAACATAGATAATAAGAAAATCTGGGTGCAAAAGAAAGGCCAAATATTCAGAATTGAGTTCGAAGATGGAACAAAAATCCGAATAGATGGAAAAATCTTAGAAGGTACTCCAGAGAAAAGGTTAAAAAGAAAAACAAAAAACTGGTAAAACAGGTATCTGACGTCTTAACCCTAAAATAGGGTCCAAAATTGACACTCATGTGTTTAGCCAAACAAGAGTGATTATGGGTAGAAGACGCTTTACCGGAGTGATACAAATGGCAAAAGTTAGAAATATAGGTATACAAAATGTAATACCTCCACCAACAGAGTGTGAGGATTTGAATTGTCCCTTCCATGGAAAACTAAGTGTAAGAGGGAGAATGTTTTCTGGAAGAGTTATCTCTGATAAAATGAGAGGGACCGTTGTCATGAGAAGGGATTTTCTTCGATATGTAAAGAAGTACAAACGATATGAACGACAACACGGCAAAATATCTGCCCATAACCCTCCTTGTCTAAATGTAAAAGAAGGAGATATCGTACTTGCAAGCGAATGTCGCCCACTGTCAAAGACTGTGAGCTTTGTTGTAATACAAAAGATATCCTAAGGTGTTGATTATGGCAAAGCGAAAAACTGTAGGACGTCCATTGACCCATAGAACTCCTGGATTGATGGTCGGTTCAAGAATGAAAGTTGCTGATAATTCAGGCGCAAGAATTGTTGAGATAATAGCTGTGAAAGGTTATAGAGGTAGGTTAAATAGAATTCCTCGCGCAGCAGTTGGAGACATGGTCATTATTTCAGTTAAACAAGGCACTCCTCAAAGAAGAAAAACCATTCATCCAGCTATTGTAGTTCGTCAAAAATCTCCTTATAGAAGACCTTCTGGTGATTGGATACAATTCGAAGAAAATGCTTGCGTTCTAACAAATGAAGTTGCCGATCCACTTGGTTCTGAAATAAGAGGACCCGTTTCTCGCGAAGCAGCAGAGAAATGGCCAAGGATCGCACACCAAGCTTCAATAATTGTTTAGGAGGAGAAAATATGACTCTACCAAAAACAAAACAACCAAAAAAGCAAAGAAAAAGGCTCTATCAAGCCCCACTTCATCTCAGAAATAAAAGAATGACTGCCCCACTATCAAAATCATTGAGAGAAAAGTATGGTATTAAGCGTTTACCTGTTCATAAAGGAGATAAAGTATCTGTTTTCAGAGCTAAATCAGAAGACCAAGAGATTAAAGGTAAGGTGATTAGGACCCTTCCACAAAAATATTCTATTCATGTTGAAGGACACTCAAAAGAAAAAGCTGATGGGACCATAGTCAGCTTCCCAATACGTCCAAGTAATGTAGTGATAACAGGATTAAATCTCAAAGACAAAAAACGTAGAGAAATCATTCGACGTCGTTCTGAGATAGATTTATCTGAAGAAGAATTTGAAGAAAGTGTCTTTGATGAAGAGGAGTTGGGGGACGAAATCAGTGAAGATTATGATATGGCTGAAGATGAAACTTTTGAAGAAGAGTTTGAAGATTTAGAAGTAGATGAATTGAAAAAGGAGGAATCATCATGACACGTTCAGGTGGTGGACACCATCTAAAAAGATTAGCAATTTCAAAACACATTCCAGTCCATAAGAAAGCATTTAAGTATACAGTAAGACCTTCTCCCGGTCCTCATGCTGCGTCTGAATGTATCCCACTAGCTGTTATATTGCGAGATATGTTTGGATATGCTCGAAATATGAGTGAAGTAAAGAGAATTATTAACGAAAGAAATACTGTTGTTGACGGAAGGGTTCGTCGTAACAGAAAATATCCTGTAGGTTTTATGGATGTTATCTCATTCCCAAAAATGAATGAGCATTATAGAATGGTATGTCTCCCCGGGAAAGGATTAAGGATAATTACAATAACTGAAGATGAAGCCAAGATTAAACTATGTCAGATAAAAAACAAAAGTACAATCAAAGGTGGTTTAACTCAGCTTAATCTACACGACGGAAGAAACATTATTTTAACTCCGGAAGAACAAGCCACAAGAGACTATTCTACTTATGATACAATAAAAATAACATTACCAAGCCAGAAAATCCTTGAAAACTTTGAATTGAAAATAGGTAATTATGGCATAGTTACAAGTGGAAGATGGATGGGACGACATGGAATAATTGAAGATATAAGTACTCATCAAACTAAGAATGTAAGAACTGTTACCATTAAATCGTCTTCTGGTGATTTAATTGAAACGCTGTTCAGATACATCTTTGTTGTAGGTAATAAAGAACCATCAATATCTATGTTTGAAAAGGTAGGTGACGGGAAATGAGTGATGAAGTTGCTGAAACCAAATCAATTCCTTCTCAATTTGAAGAAGAATGGAAGAAACACCCCATGAGAAAACCAAAGTTGGCTAGTGTAATAATCAACTCTTGTGTGGGTGAATCCGGACCTAGTTTTGAAAGAGCAAAAGAGATTTTGCGTCAGATTACAGATAGGGAACCTGTGGAAAGGTTTGCAAAAGAGACTGTTAGAGGTTTTAATATCCGAAAAGATGAAGCAATAGCGGCAGTGATAACTTTAAGAGGCGAAGAAGCACACCAGTTATTGAAACGGTTTCTTTATGCAAAAGATTTCATGATAAAAGAATCTTCTTTCGATAAACAAGGTAATTTTAGCTTTGGTATAACCGAACACGTCGACATAGAAAACGCTCCTTTCGATCCTATGCTCGGGACAATAGGTTTTAATGTCACAGTGAAACTCGAACGACCTGGTTATAGGTTAAAATACAGACAGCGAAAGCGACATAGAATCTCTAAAAATCATATGCTAACAAAAGAAGAGGCTTTAAAATATGTTCAAATAGAATTCAATGTTCAAATAGTCTAAGGTGATCGAAATGCAAGAAAGAAGAGAAATAAAATACGGAAAAGGATCTCGCCAATGTCGAAGATGTGGAAGCCATAAAGGACTTATACGAAGAGGTGGCTTAAACGTTTGTAGAAGATGTATAAGAGAAATCTATAGCAAAATCGGTTTCAAAAAAACAGGAAGTCGAGGAGGATAAGGAGGTAAAGAAAATGGTGAAAATGGATCCATTAAGTGATGCTCTAATCACTATACTAAACGCTGAAAAAACAGGAAAGAAGTCAGTTGAAGTTAAACCTGCTAGCAAGGTTATCGCAAATGTCTTAAGAACTGCACAAAGATCCGGTTATTTAGGAGAATTAGAATATATTGAAAATCACCGTGGAGGAATATTTGAAATCCAACTTATGGGAAGAATAAACCAATGTGGTGTTATTAAACCCCGTTTCCCTGTTAAGAAAGATGACTTTGAATCTTGGGAACGGCAATTTCTCCCCGCTAGAGGATTTGGTATACTTGTATTAACAACTCCTGAAGGTGTAATGAGTCACGAAGATGCAAAAGAGAAAGGTGTTGGTGGCCGATTGTTGGCCTATATGTATTGAGGTGATAGCACTATGAAATTAGTATATTTGACAAAAAAATCGAAATACCTGAAGAAGTAGATATAACAATCGAAAACAAAAAAGTATCGGTTAAAGGACAAAAGGGTGTACTAACCTCTGATTATGCTAATCATGATGTGGACTTAGAAAAAAGAGAAAATACCTTGATTGTTACAGGATTTTTCCTTAATAAGAAAAAGAAAGCTAAAACACTTGCTGTTGTAGGTGGAATCCAAAACATGATCAAAGGAGTAACAAAAGGTTATGTCTATAAATCAAAAATAGTGTTTAGCCACTTTCCTATAACTGTTGAAATTAAGGACAAACAACGACAAATACTAATTAAAAACCTGTATGGTGGAAGAAAAGTACTTACAGTACCGATTGTAGGAAATGATACAAAAGTACGCATAGATAAGGATGACGTAATCATAGAAGGAATAGATAAACAAGCTGTAGGACAAACAACTGCGAACATGCAGGAAAAATGCAGGCTAAGAGGTAAAAGAAAGAAAGATCCAGAGACTTTTATGGATGGAATTTGGGTGTGGCAAAAAAAAGAATAAACCCTTATCTCCTTACACTTCCATAATTGTTTCTTGCTATCCTTTTACATCCTTTATTGATATACACTTTTTTATTTTCTATTAATTTAAGTTTCTACATAATTATTTGTTAAACATGAAAAGTATTAAAAACACAAGCTTGATGATAGCTTACTACTACGATTAAGTTAACATTCTACTGTGATTGCCTATGTCAGTTGACAAAAAAAAGTTACTAGAAAAGCGCAAAGAAATTAGTGCCCGTAGACCAAAGTTTGTAAGACAAGAATCTTGGCGTTACAAGCGCGTAGATACTACTTGGCGCAAACCTAAGGGTATTGATAATAAAATGAAAGAAAAGCGCAAAGGTTATCCTTCAATGGTCAATGTAGGCTACCGTAGTCCCAAAAAAGTGCGCGGTCTGCATCCTTCGGGGTATGAAGTAGTTCATATCGGGAATGTTGCAGAACTAGAATTCGTTGATCGTGGGATAGAAGCAATTATGATCAAAAGAACAGTTGGTGCAAGAAAACGCCAAATGATTTTAGATACTGCTTCTGACTTGAATTTAAAAATTCTTAATCCACCAGCTACTATTGAAGAAATTAGTGAAGTTATTGAAGAAGCTGAGTTGGATGAAGAGTATGAATTACTTGAAGACGAATTTGAAGAGGACTTATCGACAGCGGAATTTGAAGAAGAAGTCGAGTTGGATGAAGAAGAATCAGACTGATTCTTCCTTTAATAACTGTAAAGAGGCTTATAAATGGACGTAAAAACGCAAAGAAAGATGGCAGCCAGAGTGCTTAAAGCAGGCGTAAATAGAGTCAAAATAGACCCTGATAGTTTACAAGATTTAGCTTTAGCCATTACACGTGAGGATATTAGACGACACATTGATGATGGAGATATAAAAAAGCGTAGAGTAAAAGGCGTTAGTCGCGGAAGAGCTCGTGCCCTTAGAGTAAAGAAAAAGCGAGGGCAAAGAATGGGTCCTGGAAGTAGAAGAGGAACTAAAAATGCTCGTTTTCCAAGCAAAACAAGATGGATAAATCGGGTTCGCGCCCAACGCAAGTTTCTCAAAATGCTACGTGATGAGGGTTATATTGAAACCATTGTTTATCGTAAACTCTATCTTCAAGCTAAAGGTGGGTTGTTCCGTAACGTGAGATATTTACGAAACTACATCGCTGAGCATGGATTGGCCAAAAAACGTCTTCCTGAGCTTTAATGAGGTTAAATAAAATGTCTAAAAGAAGTAAAAGATCGATGAGGCGTAAACAAAGACAAATGCCTCCAAGAAAGAAACACGGCCCCCTCTATAAAGTTCCATTCAGAAGAAGACGCCAGCAAAAAACTGATTTTCACCAAAGAAAGAGACTCCTAAAGTCTGGTAAAATCAGGTTAGTAACACGCCCCTCTAATAAGCAAGTTTTAGTTCAATTTGTGAAATCTAATATTGGTGGAGATCTTACACTTATTCAAGTAAGGTCGCACGAGCTTAAAGATTATGGTTGGGATATTGCCACTTCTAATCTGCCGGCTGCTTATCTTACAGGTTACTTAGCAGGTAAAAAGGCAATGATAGAATCTGTTGATGAAGCTATTTTAGATATTGGAATCCACACTCCAAATGCTGGAACTAGGATTTTTGCTACTTTGAAAGGAGCTTTAGATGCAGGCGTTGAAATTCCTGTTAATGATATAATGATACCTCCTGAAGAACGAATAAAAGGAGAGCACATCGCTAAGTACGGTAAACTACTAGCTAGTGAAGATAAAGAAAATTATAAAAGATTCTTTTCTAAATATCTAGCAGTTAACAAGAAACCTGAAGACCTTCCTAAGTACTTTGAGGAGACAAAAGCGAAAATAGATTCCAAATTTTAAGGTGATTATCATGAGTAGAAATATGTTTATGGAACTTGAAGAATGGGAACCTCGAACAAGAGTAGGTAGATTAGTGAAAGAAGGCAAAATAACAACAATTGACGAAATTTTCCAACAAGGACTCACTATTGCTGAACCAGAGATTGTTGATGTACTAGTTGGTGATTTACTTGAGGATGAAGTTGTAGACATCTCCTTAGTTCAAAGACAGAGCGATGCTGGTAGAAAACGTAAGTTCAGAGCAACAGCTGTTGTCGGAAACAAAGATGGCTATGTGGGAGTAGGGGAAGCTAAGTTAAAAGAAATTGGACCTGCTATTAAAAAAGCAATAACAAATGCTAAACTAAATCTACACCCTGTGAGAAGAGGATGTGGTTCATGGGAATGTTCATGTGGTGAACCCCATACAGTACCCTTCAAGGTAAGTGGTAAAGTAGGATCAACAAAAGTGTTACTATTTTCAGCTCCACGGGGGTTAGGTTTAGTAACTGGTGATACAGCTAAAATTGTCCTTGAACTTGCAGGTATTAAAGATGTGTGGAGTAAAACCTTCGGAGAAACGAGAACAACAAGTAATTTTGCAAAGGCAACAGCGAAAGCATTACACAACACTTATGCTATCATGAATCGGAATGACTGGACACAATAGGCGGTGTTACTATGAGCAACAAACAAGAAAAAACTGAACTTTACGCAATAATAAGGCTTAGAGGAACTGTGAATGTTCAAAAGAAGGTTAAAGAAACTTTGAAAATGCTGAGAGTTGAAAGACCAAATTACATGACAATAATACCTAATTCCTCTTCCTATAGAGGAATGTTAAAAAAAGCAAAAGATGCAATAACTTGGGGCGAGATTAACAAAGATGTGTTAGTACACGTGCTTAAAAAGAGAGGACAACTTGAAGGACGTAACCCCTTGACTGACGAATATTTGAAGGAAAATACTGACTATGAAAGTATTTCTGCTTTAGCTGATGCCCTATTGGCTGGTAAAGCCTCTTTGAAAGATATTCCTACGATGAAACAATTCTTTAGATTGCATCCTGCACGAAAAGGGTATCGTGGAGTAAAACGAGGTTTTGCAGAAGGTGGCGAACTAGGTTATAGAGGGATTGCTATAAATCCTCTAATTGTAAGGATGGCGTGATTGAAATGGTATTAAGACATAAAAAGAAGATAAGAAAATATCGTGCTACTAGAACTCATGGTTGGGGAAAGCAGAAACGACACAGGAAAAGCGGTACCAGAGGTGGAGTCGGAAATGCTGCTCCTACATCTCATCATTGGTTACAAGTCGTTACAGGGAAGAGACCCCCTCTTGGTAAAAAGGGCTTTATTCGTCCGCCAACTGTTAGAAAGAATACGAAGCAAATCAACGTCTCTCACCTTGAATCTATGTTACCTACACTCATCAAAGAAGGAAAAACAGAGAAAAAGAACAATGTTTTTCAAATTAATCTAAAGGATCTAGGC
>Ga0114920_10000506_pt1 | contig 17000 bp, 13 predicted proteins | sample ChitaG_FD_88683 | JGI IMG/M metagenome (GOLD analysis project Ga0114920, IMG submission 88683) | Deep subsurface microbial communities from South Pacific Ocean to uncover new lineages of life (NeLLi) - Chile_00310 metaG | ecosystem: Environmental > Aquatic > Marine > Oceanic > Sediment ... | reverse complement strand
TATACAAATCAAAGGACGGGAGGCAACAGAAGGCCTTTGATGCCCTAGAATGGCGCCGCCAACAGGCGGGATGCAAGCACTGGCTGCTATGTCTTCTCATATACCTGATAAAGGAGAGCAGATGGTCAGATACTATGGCTACTACAGTAATGTCTGCCGTGGGAGACGGCAAAAGGAAGACCAGGATGGGTTGATACCTTATATTATTGAACCGCAAGAGGATTCAAAAGAATATCGGAAGATGGGCGCCTGTCCGCCTCTGGCGGAAGGTTGATCCTCTCACCTGCCCTAAGTGCCAGGGAACCATGAAGATTGTCAGCTTTATTGAGGATAAAGATGTAATAGAGAAGATTCTGAAACACTTAGGGATCTCCTTAGTCAAAAAGAAACCCTCAGCCAGGGCCAACGCTCCACCAGTACATATCTGCTTAGATTACTCAGCCTGCCCTGGTGCGACTCGTTTACCTATCGTAGGCTTAGACTATGCACTATTCTAAACCTGACTTTTTCAGTATATAGAGCGGGTGATCGGTCTGGGCCAGGGATTCTCAGATCCCACCTAGTGAGGATCACCTATGTAAAGATCCTGATTATCCGATTGAGACTTATACCTCCTAATTTCAAAGACGGCCATGGGAGTCAACGGAGGCCTTTAACCAGATTTAGCCAAAAAAGACGCAACACCCAATAAATTCCATCGTTGAAGTGATATACCTCCCTGCCCTTGACAGCCCTCCCGCCATGGCCTACCCCAATAACGGCATATGTTGTAGACGCTTTCCCTTGTAGACGTTTTCCGTTTGACATACAAGGCCACTCCACCTATACTTTCCCTCCAACAAAGGGAGGTCTTATTACTTAATCACTGCTCAGAAGGCTTTCCGTTTGGGCAACAGCCTGAAAAGATTCGCCCGCGATCTTGTATAGCTGGGGCTTTGGAATAGTTAGATGTTGCCATGGTCGAAGAATGGGTTTTGAAGGGAGGTGAAAGATTGACTATGGTCAATGCTGCCTGAGGCTCGATAAGGTTTTGAAATCCTCAAACGTCAATTGAGGGAGGTTTGAAAGATGGGGTTTAAAGATTTGAGAGAGCATTTAGGTTACCTGGAAAAGAACGGGATGTTAAAGAGGATAAAGAAAGAAGTGGACCGTGACTGGGAAATAGCCGCGGTGTGTCGTGAGGTGTTTTTGCGGCATGACAGAGAAACCCGCCCGGGTCTTTTATTTGAAAATATTAAAGGTTTTGATGCTCCAGTGGCTGCAGGTGTGATTGGCGGATCTAGACATATATATGCTGCCGCTCTCGGTATTCCAGCTGGAAATATGACAGAGATCGTTGGAAAAAAATGGGCTGATGCCATTGCTAATAGAATCCCAACTAAACTGGTTGATACAGGACCAGTAAAAGAAAATATTCTCAAAGGAGAACAAATAGACATTTTTTCATTTCCGCATCCCATGTGGACAGTGGGGCAAGATCCAGGTTACTTTTTGACGGCTCCGTGCTGTATCAGCAGGCACCCTGTCACAGGACAACGCAACATGGGCTGCTACCGCTGCCAGCTTAAAGAGAAGAACAAAAGTGGTATTCATTTTAGTGGTCCTTTTCGGCATATGGTTGACCACATCAAGGCCAATAATGAGATAAACCAGCCGACTCCTGTCGCCATTGTAATCGGAGCAGACCCAACGATACCACTGAGTGCCGTATCGGGAATCCCTCAAGGAATTGACGAGCTGGAAGTGGCCGGTGCGTTGAGGGGTGAGCCGATCGAAATGGTAAGATGCGAAACCATTGACCTGGAAGTGCCCGCTACAGCGGAAATCGTGATTGAAGGAGAAATCCCTGCCGATTATGTAGAAGAGGAAGGTCCTTTCGGTGAATACCATGGTTACATGGGGCCGGACGGTATGGCACCTATTGTGAACGTCAAAGCCATCACCCACAGGAATGATCCTATCTATCACGCATACGTCAGTCAAATGCCACCCAGTGAGAGCAGTTTGATGCGTTCCTTTGGCAGGGAATCCGGAATTTACTCTCATCTGAAAGACCAGCTTTTACTCCCTGTCAAAGATGTCCACATCACCGAAAGCGGTGGAGCAGCTTCCTACTTAATCATATCAGCAGACAAACTCTACCCCGGGCAATTTTGGCAGTATATCTGGGGGGCATGGTCCATAGATCCCTCCCTGGGCAAATTCACCATTATGGTGGACGGGGATATCGATATCCGGGATCCTTTCCAAGTGGAATGGGCCATGAGCTGGAGAGTCAGGCCCAATCAGGATATCTACATTGTTGACAATACAATTCCTGTTCCCTTGGATCCGGCCCTAGCGCCACACGGAACTCCTAAAGGGGATCCCAGGCGGAAGTTTTCCTCCAAGGTGGTCATTGACGCCACCGAGCACCAACAATTTCCCCCTGCGTCTTTACCGCCCAAAGAACACATGGAAAAGGTGAAAGCCATGTGGGAGGAGTACGGTATTGAATAAGGCGAAGCGGGGAAAGAAGCCTCGCTCCTTTTTTCAAGAGAAATTTGTACAGGAAACCTTTTGGCGATAACCATTAAGAAAAGGAGGAATGAAAATGTTAAAAAAAATTAGTTGGCTCGTTATTCTGTTTAGTCTGGTATTTGTATCTTCGGCGCAGGCTGCCAAGGTTATCAGTGTTGGCACAGCCCCTGCCGGCGGAACTTGGTACGCAATAGGCGGAGCACTGGCCGATATAATCACAAAGCATGTGGAAGGGGTTAACGCCACAGCAGAGGTGACGGGAGCGGCAGTGGCGAACGTGAAACTGCTGGGAACAAAGGAAATTCAAATTGGCCTCACTATTAATGCCATTGCCAAACAGGGCTATGAGGGGAGACGCCCGTTCAAACAGAAGTACACCAACATCCGCAGTATGATTTCGAGTTTTCAAAAAGGATATCTTCAGATTTTCACCTTAGCGGGCTCAGACCTAGTATATGTATCTGAGTTAAAAGGAAAGAGAGTTGCGGTGGGGCCAGCGGGTCATGGCAGCCTAATAAGGCTGAAAGAGATTTTCAAGACCATGGGTTTTAGTTTTGACGATATAAAGCCCGTATATCTTCCGTATGGGCAGTCATTAAGGGTCCTTGGGGATAGAAAGGTGGATGCAGCCGTCCTCTACATGGCACCACCAGTACCGGCGGTTAAACAATTCAGTGTAACCAACAAGGTCAAATTGCTCCGTTTGAAGGAGGAAAATCGAAAGGCAATTCTGGCAAAATATCCGCACTATGTCCCAGAAGTAGTTCCAAAATTCTCGTATGAAGGGCAGGATCAGAGCATTCCAACAGTGGCTACAGCTAACGTTATTCTGGTTGACCAAGATCTCGAGGAACAGTTAGTTTACAATATAGTGAAAGCTGTATTTGAAAACATTGACAAGCTCAGGGCGAGCCACCCATCCATGAAAAAATTCAGTCTGGATATGGCCACCATAGGTTCCCTGGTTCCATTTCATCCAGGGGCTGTCAAATACTATAAGGAGCAAGGAGTCTGGACCGGAAAATAATGAACCGTAAGGGGGAGGGGTGCCAGCCCCTCCCCCTTTTTCTGACACCATGGAGAACCATCGTCCACGGAAGTCACCACCGCCTCGCCTTAAGGAGTGGTAGGGTAACAGGAAAGCAGATTTCATAAGAGTAAGCGGAGTCGATAATGGTAGTGAAGACCCTGTTGGTTCTTACCTCTCTTTTTGCCATCTATGCCAATGTGTTCAGCCTCATGCCTCCCATCGTGCTTCGAGGTGTTTTTTGGGGGTTCATTGCGATGGTCGTTTTTTGGCCTTCTGCTGAGGCTCCGGAAAAGAGACGGGGCCCCCATTTAGACATTTTTCTTGCCGTCTTGGCAGCCTTGTGTACCGCAATCTTGGTTTTTCGTTGGGAGGAGTTTGCATCAGGGATTCATGATCCCACATCCCTTGAAATTGCTGCTGCGGTTGTGATGGTTTTCTTGATCTTAGAGGCCACAAGAAGAAAGATTGGTTGGTTCTTGGTGGGGATAACCATCCTCTTCATTCTCTACGGCTTATTTGGGAATTACGCTCCCACCATGTTTGCAACGAGGGGCTACTCTGTTACCCGTCTTTCCTCATTTTTATTTTGGGATACCACCGGCATCTATGGCCTACCCATGTACATAGCTGCAAGTTATGTGATGTTGTTTGTGATTTTTGGAGCTTTCCTACTCAAGACTGGCGGGGAAAAATGGTTTATGGACCTGAGTTTTGCGGCTGTAGGAAGAATAAGGGGTGGACCGGCCCTGACATCCGTTATGAGCAGCGCCTTTTTTGGAATGATGTCAGGTTCCCCCGTGGCAAATGTTGTTACAACGGGCAGTTTTACCATACCTCTCATGAAGCAGATTGGCTTCAAAAAACATATAGCAGGGGCCATAGAAGCAGTCGCATCAACAGCAGGCATGTTTACACCTCCCATAATGGGTGCTGGCGCATTTATAATGGCCGAATACGTGGAGATGCCCTATATTTCTGTGGCCATAGCAGCGGCAGTACCTGCCTTCTTATTCTACGTTTCATTGATGTCAACGGTTTATTTAAGGGCGGTTAAGACTGATATTCCGGCATTGAGTAAAGCACAAATTCCGGACTTGTTTATTACGCTCAAGAACTACGGCCATTTAATTCCCCCTGTGCTCATTCTGATTGGGTTGTTGCTCAGCGGGTGGAGCCTCATGTGGGCCGCCTTTTGGTCAATCATCTCCTTGGTAGCCTTGGCCATGCTCAGAAAACTTACGCGGATGACCATTACTGATATTTTGGAAGCCTTGGCAGATGCCACGGAAAAAGCCACACCTGTGGCCGTAGCCTGTGCGGCGGCTGGAATAATTTATGGAATCATTTCCCTGACGGGTTTGGGCTTTCGGGTCTCCTCGGAGTTATTGACGCTCGCGGGGGGCGGTAGATTCTTGGTCCTCCTATTCTCAATGCTAAGTGGCATTTTACTTGGCTTTGCCATGCCCCCCACAGCCGCATACATCATCCTAGCAGCATTGATTGTTCCCTCATTAACAGAGGTGGGTCTGTCGCCCTTGGTCGCGCATATGTTTCTGTTCATGTTCTGTTGCATCGGACCGATCACTCCACCGGTGGCTTTAGCTGCCTATTCAGCTTCGGGACTTGCCGGATCGGATCCGACCAAAACTGGGTTTGCTGCTTTTAGGATGGGATTTGCGGCATTTGTTATTCCCTTCCTCTTTGCTTACAGCCCTCAACTACTGCTAATTGGGGAGCCACTTGCGATCATTGGTGCCGGACTTACGACCATGATTGGCCTTATCTTTTTCGTTATTGCAATTGAGGGATATCTCATTAAAAAGTTAAATTGGCTCACCAGAACTATACTCCTTTTGGTTGTAGTGGCCATATTTCTATGCCAATCTCTACTATGATCCCCCTAGGATCGCTGCCTTCTCTTTGAAGGAGTCGGATCTTTTGATCAAGAGGGTAAGTCCTTGATGTGGAACAGGGCAGTAGTGTGTACCAAAATACTGAGATTGATAAAACAACACATCCCAGTTAAATAAAAGCAAGAACGTTTAACCCCAGTTGAACACCCGGAGGGTCCCCGGTTCAACGGGGCGGGCGGGATAAATCTTAAATAATGAGTATTGACACCCCAACTGAAAGGGGCGACGCTCTTAATAAACTGAGTTGACGAAGTGAGCCGGAGCAAAACTTTCCTTTTGACATTTGCCGGGATCGTAATTTTGCCTCTTGCCCCAATCACCTCCTCATTGCCTTTTGATTACCAATTGAAATCTAGCTTTGTTCGATGTGAAGAGTGGCGAGCAATCTGTAAATCTCGGGTGCAGGAGTCAACCACAACCTCATGGCTGGGATTCAAGTTTTACCCACAATCATCAATTCCCTATGCTGCTTCCCGCCAAAAGCGAGCTCTTATCATTAGCTCGCCCTGTGGTGTGGATAGATCTACTGACTTGGTGCTCATGATAGCTGCCCTTCCAGAAATACACGCTACAGTTAGAGCATTGCAGGAAAGTAGGAAAGGAATGGAATCAAGGTGAAAAACCATCGCCGTAACGGAATTTGTGCTTACCCTGGTTATCGTTTGCGCTCGACGCTCATCAAAATTTGCCAAGGCGGAGGATTTTTGTTGGACAATGATTAGGGTATGTGCGGAATTACATGGTAAGATTCAAGAACGTGTTAACTGGATAATGCCATAATGAATACTCAATGGAACGCGTTGCTGCTATTACCTTCAAAAATTAAGAGTAGTGTGTTTTATGGCTGGGTGGTGGTTTCAGCCTCTCTCGTTATCTCCGCGCTGTTTTTTGGAACACGTTACTCTTTCGGTGTCTTTTTTAAATCCATAGCCAATGAGTTTGATCTGACGCGAACGGTTACTTCCATCATCTTCTCCATCTATATGCTACTTTGCCCTATTTTTGCTATTTTAGGGGGCTGGGTTCTGGACAAATATGGCCCGAGGGTGGTTGTCTTTTCAATGGGCTTATTTACCAGCTTGAGTCTGCTACTGACCAGCCAAACCAATTATTCATGGCAGTTATTTGTTGTCTACAGCCTGTTGTTGGCTATAGGAACAGGCCCAGCATACTCGGTGCTGATGTCAACAACCACAAGGTGGTTTCACAAAAAGCGGGGGCTTGCGTTGGGTATTACTGGCTCGGGAGGAGGATTGGGAACGATGATCATGGCCCCACTTGCCGCTCATTTAATTGGCAGTTTTGATTGGCGGACAGCATATGCAGTGCTCGCGTTGATTGTGGGCTTAGGTATTATTCCTTCATCCATGCTGCTGAGAAAGGATCCTGCCGAGATTGGACTTTTACCTGATGGGGCGAAACTTACCCCCAACAAAACAGTAGTACCGAACAGCAAGGATGACGCTAATACACTTGGCCTTTCGGTAACCCAAGCATTTAAAACACGAAATTTTTGGTTTTTGTGGATTGTGTGGTTATCGTTTTCCTTGTGTCTGCATTTTGTATTAACGCATATTGTGCCCTATGTTACCGATGCGGGTATTTCAGCCACTGAAGCAGCACTAGTTCTTGGCCTCATAAGTATTATCAGTATCCCGGGCAGATTATTGATGGGCGGAATTTCAGACCGAATAGGCAGGAAAGTGTCAGCCATCATCTGTGCGTTACTTCAGATTGGAGCAATGATGTGGCTGGCTTGGGCACGGGAATTGTGGGCGTTCTATTTTTTTGCCGCTGTTTATGGTTTCGCCTTCGGAGGATTTGATATTCCCGTAACTGCACTTATTGGTGATATTTTTGGGCTGCATAGTCTTGGAGCGATAATGGGCGTACTAGTTGTTGGTTGGGGAATAGGGGCAGCCATTGGTCCTGCACTAGGGGGGCTAATATTTGATCTGACTGAGAGCTATTCTAGTGCTATCTTCATAGGAGCATTGGCAATGGTGGTAGCAACTCTGTTCGTTGGGCTAACAAAGCAGGAAATGAGCAAAAGTATTTAAGCGTACTTTGGTGAAATAAGAAACAAACGAGGCCAGGTCTGAACATATGACCAAGCTAATAATAGTGAGAATGTAAGCGTCCGGTCTTGTCGCTCGCTGGGCCGGGTGTCAGATCTTTACTTTTGACATTTTTCGGGATCAAATGTTTCCTTTTGCCACAATCAGCATCTAAGCATTCAGCGATCAGCTCTCAGCTTCCTTTCATGCTATGATAAACCGATCACCGTTTAAACAGTAAACATGTCATCTCTGGCCCAACCTCCACACCAGCGCTGATAGCGCATTTCCCCTTCTTGGTTGACACAAAGGCACCTTTTCTCTAAACTCGCCACACAAAAAAAGAACTTCTGATCATAACTTAGGGATAGCAGTGCATGGCTCTCAGCGCATTTGCCAAGGCTCATGGCGAACAAAGGCGATAGTCCAGAAACGAGCATGAAGACGCGAGACAGTATCTTTTACGGCTGGATTGTCCTCTCCATAGCCTTTATCACCTTAGTGGTCAGCTATGCCATCAGGAACACCTTCTCTGTCTTTTATCCCGCCATCGTAGAGGAGTTCGGGTGGGGGAGAGGCAACACCGCACTGATGTTCTCTATGACCATCATCGTGTATGGTTTTGTGGCGCCAGTGGCGGGCAGCCTCGTGGATAGATTCGGGCCAAGGCTTATCATACCGGTTGGGGCGTTCATCGTCGGAGGTGGTGTAGTCCTCTGCAGCATGGCTACTGCAAGATGGCACTTTTATCTCTTCTATGGAATTATCGTAGCCGCACCTGAGCCTAACAGGGTGGACACCTCTCACTGCCATAATCTCGAACTGGTTCGTCAGAAAGCGTGGCCTTGCCTTCGGCATTCTTAGTGCCGGCTTCGGCGGGAGTCTCGTGTTTGCGGCCATCGCCCAATTCCTCATTTCCACCTTTGGCTGGCAAATCGCGTATGTCATTATCGGAGTTGCCTCGGTTGCCATTATTGTACCCCTCTGTAGTCTATTGATGCGCAATCACCCGCGGGATAAAGGTCTTTTGCCAGATGGTGTACGATTGTCAGCACCTGAGCCGAAGAACCTGAATGAACCTGTGATTTCAACCAGTCTAAAAGGCACATGGGCTAGTACTTCCTGGACGCTCTCCAAGGCGATCAAGACCTATCACTTTTGGCTCCTATTCTTTATTGCATTCTGCCTTCTGGGCCTCGCTGAGACCATAGTAATAGCACATATGGTTTTTTTCTTCCGTGATGTAGGCTACGAGGCTATGAGGGCTGCTGGCATTTATAGTGTCTTTGGGGTTGCCTTTGTGGTTGGTAATGTGTGTAGCTTTCTTTCAGACCGACTGGGACGGGAAAGGGTCTTTGTGCCCAGCTGCCTACTCAGTGCCGTGGCCGTATGCCTGTTGTTCCTGATCAAAGACACATCCCATCCATGGTTAAGCTTCTTGTATGCCGTACTTTTTGGCCTTGGGGGAGGCATTTCGGCTCCATCCAGGGCGCAGTGGTGCTGGGTTTTTCCTTGGGTGGCGCAATCGCACCATGGCTTGCAGGATTCCTTCACGATAAAACCGGTACCTACTTCTCAACGTTCCTCATACTGCTAGGGTCACCACTAATCTCCCTATTGCTGGTGTGGCTTGTTGCCCCCCGCAAGATAAGGCCCGTTCCCAGCCAATAATGTAACACAATATGACCACATCCCAGTTAAATAAAAGCAAGAACGTTTAACGGGATAAATCTTAAATAATAAGTATTGACACCCCAACTTAAAGGGGCGACGCTCTTAATAAACTGAGTTTATGAAGTGAGCCGGAGGACATCTTTCCTTTTGCCATTTGCCGGGATCAAACATTTCCTTTTGCCACAATCATCTTTTCCCTTAAGAATCTGGTCAAAACCGCTGCCCGCTGAGGGCTGCCCTCAGAACTCATTCCGATAGATCAGAGCACGTAAGAATCCTGCTGCAAATAAAATATATTGGACTCTGAAAAGATTTTCCTGCATAGTGCTTACTCGCTCTTGATATAGGCTAATCAAGTTGATACAATCCGCTATGTACTTCGAAATAGTTGCTGAAATCGATAAGATCGAAACTGTAGCCGTCGGTGGTAGAATCCGGGATATCATGCGAATTCAGAAACAGTACGGGCCCGGGGTGGCGTAAGCTCAAAGGCGTTGTCAAGGTCCGCCTCAGGGCGGAACGATATGCCATGCTGAAGTTCACTGGTATGAAGCCCACGGCATAGGCAGAAGGAAAATGAAAATTAAGCGTTTACTGGACTGAAGTGATGAAAGACGAACGAACAGAACAGAGGTTTGCGGTTTGTATTGAGAACAAGGACTGTGAGGATTTGGAAAAGCGAAAGGTTTATCAAATCCTGCTGGACGAGGCGGCAGAAAAGGAAGGATACCTGAGAGTCGTCGATGAGTCTGGAGAGGATTACCTCTATCCTGATTCCTATTTCATCCTTGTCAAGCTCCCTCGGAAGGCGGAAGACGCACTGCTGATGGCAAGCTCATGAGCCACCCAGCGAAGCCCCTCTGTTAGGATACCCGGTGCCCGGTGTCAGGTCCGCCAGAAGAACGGCGGGCAGGAGTGCAAATCTTTACATTTGACATTTTTCGGGATCAAAGTTTTGCTTTTGACACAATCACCTCCTCGCTGAGCGCTGATAGATTTCTGAAACAGCGGTCACGATGCCCCTCACCTTCACAGGTGTTTTTTCACCCGCCCAGGATTTGGATTCGGATTCTCCCGTTGTTAAATTCATTATTTGTGCTTTATTAGGGAAAAAACCCAGCAGATCGAGTAAGGCCTTGCTGGGAAAACTTAAATCCATGAGGCGCGGCAAAGAGTGGGGATAAGCCAGGGTAGAGTTGCCCAAATTATTAATAATACCAATTTTGGTGAAATTAATAATTTACTCACCCAAGGTCGAGAAATGGACTACATAGCCAGGCATTATCACATGGATCTTGCTCTGGCCCGCCCGCCTCGCCCGAAGGCGAAGCCGACCCGCCTGCCTTGCGTTGCAAAGCATTTGGGAATGCCCCCAGCGACCCACTAAGACATCATTGAAAGGGCGAAGATGGCGAGGTTACCCAGGACATGGATGGTGATGGGCACCATCAGGCTTCCTTCTATCTCGTAGGCCACGGCAAACACAATCCCTCCCACCACTTGAGGAAGGGGGATTCCCGGAAAAATGGGGTGGGCCAGCACAAATATCAGGGTACTCACAACAAGGGCCACCACGACACCCCACCTCCTCAGGAAACCGTAGAGCATTCCCCTAAAAAAGACCTCTTCTGCCAGAGGCCCCACCATCCCACCGACCAGGAAAAAAAGGATGATTTCACCATGATGAGCAGGCAGGCGGACTTCTATCAATTTTAACACGTCAATGCCGGTAATAAACAGTATTACAAATGCCAAAAAAGTAACCACTGCAAAACCGGCTGACCATATCAACCCCTTTCTGAGCCCGGGGACTATCCTGGATCGAGCTAATCCTATGGATGGAAAGCCCTTCCCCCAGATCGAAACACAAAGGATAATGAGTCCTATTTCAAGCAGACGTGCCCCACCCAGAATAATCATAGGGTAACGGAGTCCTGTTGAAATCACCATCCGGGTAGCCGCTTCAATGGAAACAACTGCCGCAAGGGATATGAACAGGGCTTTTATCTCAATCTGCTTTGCTTCCATCCAAGAGCCTTCAAGGCCTTATACGCATACCATTGGTTGTACCAGTCATCGGATGTTTCAATCCTTTCTCTGATTTCCCTAATGACCCTCATGTCTCCCCTCTGTCCCAGGGCATAGAAGGCCATGGAAACCACATTGGGATGGGGGTCATCCAGAATGGCCAGGAGATCTTGGTAGGTTTCAGGCCGCCGGCTCACACCTAAACCCCTCGCCAGCCAATACCGCTCAGCAATGTGGGGGCTTTTCAGCATCCCTTTGTAACCCTGAAAATCGCCTAAATCAAGATCATGCTCCCCAATGAATTTCAGGGCTGCGACCCTCTCCTGCCAGCGTTCGGATTCCAAAGTGTCAGCCAAATCCTTCACCTCTATCTTTTTCTCTCTGCTTTGATGTAAGTGGCCCAAAAGGGCGATGCCCAGCAAAAAACAAAGGAGGGAGGCAATAACCGAGGAAGTCAGAGAGTCCAAAAAAAGGCGCAATGCAAAACACAACACGGCATAGAGAAAAATATACAGGGTGATGGGAAATCCTATCAACAGGGAAAAGAACGTGAACTGACGGAAAAAGGCATACTGGTCGCTCTTTTGAGAGAATTCTTTCAGCACTGCGCCGGGCCTTGAGACAAAAGCCTTAACCGGGGCCCGGAGAATCGCCCTCTTTTCATTCTCAAAGACCAGAACGTTGTCCTCTTGCGTTATCCTTAGGTCAACCGTCACATCTCCTGCTACGATAAGGTAGTCGTGGTTGAGTAACCCTCTTTCCAGATATGGCATAATGGATTGTTCCCTGATGCTTTCAATGCTGCAGGTCTTGAGAATCTTCTGATCCAATGATTTGAAGACCTCCGCAGGGTAGAGAGTATACTTGTAGTAGAAATCATTGACCTTTTTCCCTATGGCATTGGACAAAAGCAGATGGTCTCTAATGTCTGAAAACAGGTGACTGTCCATTTGAGATGTCCACAAAACTGCCAGCAGGGCAATAGGAATAAAATGAACCATTCTGTTCACCCAAGCCCCTTGCTTGGCTTGTGCAGGCATCCATCGTAGAGCTGCCCACCAGACCACCGGTGGTATTACCAAGAAATAAGAGGTAACCATAGGGCAAAAGCCCCCACGGTTCACTACTACTATGCATCCTATCCAGAGCAGGAGAAATACTATCAAAAGGATTCTATTTCGGAACAGAACACGATCCCAGATCCAGGCGGCAGCCAGTGAGAGGATTGAAAGGCCAGCACCGACACTCAAGGTAAAAAAGAGACCGCCAAAAAAGGCAGGACTGAATTCTTGGAGTCTGTGTATGATCCGCTCGTTCGGTATCGGGAGATAACCAGCATCTTTTATGACTATGAGGGTATCGTAGAGATCTGCGTTGGATAGATAAACCTGAATGGTGGCGAGAACCTGGGCTGAAAGCAGTCCTAAGACAAGCACCTTAGCCGCGTAAACGCATTTATTCATTTTTAATCTACTCATCCGGTATTCATGGGTCTATGGAGTTCAACCAGCAACACACACTGCAAATCAACCCTCCTTGTATCTAACAGGGCCGCAGTTTCAGTAGATCCTATTGCTTCCTCGTCCAGACAGTGGTTCGACCAAAGAGGGAAATACCTATATAACCCCTGACCTTCAGTTTGTCATTCTCGAGATTCATCTTGCAGGAATAGGTTTTACCGTTATCGGGGTCGTAGATACTGCCGTTGACCCAGCGGGTTTCCCCGCCGTACGTAAATCCCCACACTATATTCAGACCGATAATCTTGCGGTTCCTTTTGGATGGATCAGGATTATTAGTATCCAGTTTATCGGTGCCATCCGGGTTTTTGGGCTCCTTGAGCCCTACTATTTTACCACAGTATCGACCATCGCACAGGTAGATCTCGACAACGGCCTTACCCCCTTCTGTTAACCAATTCCCGAGAATGGTATCTGCTTCCAATTCTTGACAATCTGCATTCACAGCCATGAGCAGGATCATGCAGGCACTGAATACCCAGAGCCGTTTCATCATATTGCTTTTCTCCAATGGAATATTTCGGGGTGAATACACTGACGTACCTCAACCCTTATGATTCTCTATGTACGCATGAAGGCTGCTGAACATCAGAGCCCAATCTCTTTCAAAGATACGACCCGGACTTACTATGAGTCAAGACCTGATTTGAACCTTTTCTCCTTCCTCATAATTGAGGTGTTTGTCCATACGGCAGTGGACCTGCCAGTGCCATTCAAAACCGCTTCACCACCTCCGTGCCGATCGAGAAAAGGTTCTCCCTCGTGGATTTGCCCGTGATATTAAATTCCTATTCAATCAAGCTAAGAAATCTAATACCCCAGTGCCAGGCCATCCTTCCTTCTATCCGATGCTCCCAGCAGCACATTCTGACTCCGGTCCAGATAAATAGCCTGTCCTCCACCCACCTGGTTGATGGATGGAGCGACTTGTGTAACCTGGTGGCCTTTTTCTTGAAGCGCCACTCCTGTACGCCTGGAAATGCCCTCCTCTAGATACACCTCTTTATCTTGCATATGCCTTATTCGGGGAGCATCTACTGCCTCTTGCAGGTTCATTTTGAAATCAATGAGATTTGCCAAGAATTGCACATGACCTTGGGGTTGCATATCCCCTCCCATAACCCCGAAGCTCATCAAAAAATCCCCATCTTTAAATACCATTCCCGGAATAATGGTATGCATAGGACGCTTGTGTGGTTCGAGTCTGTTTGGGTGGTTGGGGTCCAAAGAAAAAGATTTTCCCCTGTTTTGCAGAACAATGCCCGTTCCATCCACGACCATGCCCGAACCAAAGGACTGGTAGATGCTGCTGATAAATGAAACTGCATTCCTGTTCTCATCCACAGCAGCCACAAATACGGTATCAGAACCTCTTGGGTGCGATGGAGAAACAGGAGCATCCATGGCCTGATTGGGATCAATCTTCTGTCTGCACTCCTCAGCGTAATCCCTGGACAGAAGATTATCAATGGGCACGGTTTCAAATTCAGGATCAGTCACAAAAAAGTCTCGGTCACTGAATGCGATCTTTTTGGCCTCGATAAGGCAGTGAAGGTGCTCGGGGCTATTATGCCCCAAATTGCCTATATCGAAACCTTCCATGATATTTAACATTTGCAGGGCGGTGACACCCTGCCCGTTGGGGGGCAGTTCATAAATAGTATAACCCCGGTAATCGGTGGAGAGTGGTTCTACCCAAGTCGTTGTGTGGGTCTCAAAATCTTTGAAAGAAAGCAACCCATCGTTTTTCTGGGAAAAATCTGCAATGGCCTTACCGATTTCCCCTCTGTAAAAGACCTCGATGCCGCCCTGGGAAATCTTCCGATAGGTCTGTGCCAGATCCCTATTTTGAAACACCTGCCCAGGTCGGGGAGCCTTACCATCAATGAGATAGGTTTTTGAAGAGCCTTCATGGGAGAGCAGGACATTTTCCGCATCTTTCCACTCGCCGGCAATCACCTCAGTAACGGGAAACCCATTTTCCGCATAGTCTATGGCATCTTCAAACAAATGTGCCAGGTCTAGATTTCCATATCGCTCTGCCGTTTGGGCCCAACCATGCAAGGCTCCTGGCACTGTTACGGTCAGGATGCCCCGCTCAGGCATGGTGTTTATTCCCCTTGCATGGAACCACGGTGTAGTGGCATCATATGGTGCCCTTCCACTCGCATTCATGCCGATAATCTTGTTTTCTGCGGCTCTGTAGATGAGGGCAAAGGCATCGCCACCGATTCCCACTGAATGAGGTTCCACAACACTCAACGTGCTGACCATAGCTATGCAGGCATCCACGGCGTTCCCGCCCTTGGACAAGGCTCTATACCCAGCAAGGGTTGCCAATTGTTGGCTTGACACAACCATACCTCGGCGTCCCATAGCCACCGATCTTTGGGCAAAGCTATTCCACTCTCTTTTCTGATTGTATGAAAATTCCATCCCTTACCTCCAAGATTACTTCAGAAATCCCTCAATAACCATCCTTAAAAGGGTTAGCTCGACTATGACCGTAAAGGGGCTTTTTAATCTCTCACAGAGTTCTCAGAGATTAACCCTGTTAAAAAAAGAGTTTTATTCCCACTGGCATCAATAAGATCGACGAGAATAGTTACCCAAGAAACATCCGCTATGGCTCTTTTTTGATATGGCGAGGAGTTTTTGATCTGAATCCGCCTACAGGTATATCCCTACCCTCGACAAGATCTTGGCATCGCCCTCGAGGCAAGCCTATGTGCTTATAGGCTAGCACAATACTTCACAGACTATGATAATTCAAGTCCTACCCCCATGCTAACGTCAAAGTCCAGGGTATGGGTATCTTTCTTTTGGATTATGCCCTATAACATGGCCCCTTACTGGGTCGTTTCAAAATGGTATATTGCACCCTAAGCCTTAGAATCATAGGCTGCATCTATATAAACCATTTTGAAACGCCCACTGATCTAAACTATGTGGGGCATAACCAAAAAAAAGATACCCATACCCTGCAATAAGCTTAAGAATCAATAGGTCAGGTTTCACTATGAGGTGACCGTGGTCCTACCCCGATCTTTGTACGCTTGAACGACATCCTGATTTTCAGGGAGGTCGACTTGGAAAACCGCCTTGACATGTCCCCTTCTGGTTTGCTGTAATAGGTTTGGGAAAACGATGAACCATTCCCTCGTATCTTTGTGGTAATGGAGTTCCTAGTATTAGGGGTGGCAAAATGATAGTTCTCGGAAATAATGGCCTCACCCGTGGCTAGGAACACAAGAGAATTCTGGGCTTTTTGTCTTTACCAGATCAGCGAGAGGCTTCCTCGCGGGAGTAGAAGGAGGGGTAGATAATGAAAAAATCAGTAGGCAAGTCAATGGTTTGGCTGGCAGCCCTATTTGGCATCTTGGCCTTCTCTGGGTTGGCTATTGCTGCCGAATTCTCGGCCGACCTCATCCAAAAAATGGGTGACGAGGTAAAAAAGGGAAAGATCTTTGTCAAGGACAACAAGATGCGCATGGAGTTCGAGGAGGGGATCACTATTATGGACTTGGCCACTGGCAAGACCATCACGATTCAGCCCGAGGAGAAAATGTACATGGAGATGCCCGGCATGGGACCCATGGCCACCGTGGACCAATCTGACAAAGAACTATCTATGATTGCCGCTAAAAAACATGTGGGCACCGAGAAGATCAGCGGTTACAAGTGCGACAAGTACCTCATCACTTACCACGACAAGGCTATGGGAAAGATGACCCAGTGGTACTCAAAAAAGCTCAAGTACCCGATCAAAATTGTCTACTATGGTCCAGAGGGCGAGATGTTGACCGAGTACAAAAATATCAAGGAAGGTCGGGTCAGTGACTCCCTGTTCAAGGCCCCCGCGGGGTACCAAAAGATGGCCATCCCCGGCCTGGGTATGCCGGGTGTGGGTATCCCTTCAGATTAGCGGGACCGCGACGCTCGAGCACTCCAATTCCCCCTCGTCATAGGCGGCGGTTATTCTCAACCGAGGCAGCCCCTCAGTCCAACTCCACGGGCCCCCGTATCTCCGTCTTCCGGACGGCTTCGCAATGCCTCCGCAACAAAAAAGGGGTTGAGCCTTTGTATTGAGTTGCCCCGATTCCACCTTCTTATCCTGATTTGAAACCCCTTCGCTTGCCGACATATTTTGACATTTCCTGACAATTTTTGACAGGTTCTGGGGTGGAGTTTTTTCTAAGTCGAGCCAAGTAGGTGAAATCTATATGATATTTTTAGTCCATACACATGGCATGATTTT
>Ga0114920_10000505_pt1 | contig 17011 bp, 15 predicted proteins | sample ChitaG_FD_88683 | JGI IMG/M metagenome (GOLD analysis project Ga0114920, IMG submission 88683) | Deep subsurface microbial communities from South Pacific Ocean to uncover new lineages of life (NeLLi) - Chile_00310 metaG | ecosystem: Environmental > Aquatic > Marine > Oceanic > Sediment ... | reverse complement strand
TTGGCTTCTTTCAGGAGAAAATAGGCAAACCCGTAGGAATTGCGGATGAGCGTGTTGTTGAATTCCTTCTTGTATAAAGCGGAGACATTCGGAAAAAGATAAAATGCCGCTTGAGGTTTGTAGCAGGAGACATCGGGGATGGATTGAAGTCTCATGTGAGCATAATTTCTTCGTCTCTGGAACTCTGCCTGCATTTTTGAAATCTCATGCTGGGGGCCGGTGAAGGCCTCCAGGCTCGCCATCTGGGAGATGGAACAAGGATTGGAGGTGGTATGGCTTTGGATCTTGGTCATTGCACTGATGATATCCACGGGGCCTGCGGCGTATCCAATCCGCCACCCCGTCATGGCGTAGGTTTTGGAGACGCCGTTGATGATGATGGTTTTTCTCTTGATGTCCTCTCCTAATGCGGGGAAGCTTGTGAACTGGAAATCATCATAGATAAGCTTCTCATAGATTTCATCCGCTACGACATAGATATCCTCTTCAAGAAGGATATCTGCCAAAGCCTCGAGTTCGTGTCGGGGATAAGCCGTCCCTGTGGGATTAGAAGGGTTATTCAGGATGATAGCCTTGGTCGCCGGAGAAACAGCGGCACTGAGCTGATCGGGGGTCAGCCGAAATCCATCCTCTTCTTTTGTCTGCACGATTACAGCCTTACCATCAGCAAGGGAGACGGTGTGGGGGTAGGTGACCCAATACGGAGCAGGGATGATGACCTCATCGCCGTCATTGATGAGAGCCTGCATGAGATGGTAGAGAGAGCTCTTGGCTCCTGTAGAAACCAGGATTTCCTTTCTAGAGTAAGTGAGGCCGTGATCTTCCTTCAGCCTGTTGATAATGGCGTCTTTTAATGTGGGTATTCCGTCGATCTGTGTGTATTTTGTAAAATTGTCATCAATCGCTCTGTGACCGGCCTCTTTTGCATTTGCGGGAGTGGGGAAGTCAGGCTCTCCGACACTTAGGTCGATGACATCAATGCCCTGGGCCTTCATGGCTAAAGCCTTGGCATTGACTTTAAAAGTGGGCGACTCGCCGATTTTATTTGCTTTATCTGATACCATGGTTTACCTTTTCAGAAAAGAAACTTGCCTTATTCTTTGTCTTTGTTTTTTTCAGGATTGAGCTTGTCTTTCAGGTACTTGTTCAGATCGACTCCTGTAAGGGATTTCACCAAATCCGGCAGCTGGGCCAACACCTCTCCTACCTGTGCTGTAATTTTAGTTGTTCCCAGCCCTTTGTCCCCTCCGATAATAACAATCTTATCTACTTTCGAAAGAGGTTCGGCAACGGATTTAGCCAATTCAGGCAGGATTTGAAGGTAGTTTTCGAGGATGGCTGCCTGATTGTATTTTTCCCAAGCCTGGGCTTTTTTCAACATGGCTTCAGCCTCGGCGAGGCCTTTCTGCTTGATTTTTTCCGCTTCCGCACGGCCCTCAAATTTCATGGCTTCCGCCTTTCCTTTGGCCTCGGCCTGAATGCGGAATTCTTCGGCTTCGGCTTCGGCCCGGATCTGGTATTTTCGGGCATCGGCGGGTTTGAGAACAGTCGCATTCAGCTCTTTTTCCTTTCTGGCGATTTCGAGTTCTTCAATTTTGATCGCTTCCTGTGTTTCTATGAGTTTGACCTTGGATTCTTCTTTTTTAATTTCTTGGTTCAGTCGAGAACGCTCGAGTTCATAGGCGTAATCGGCCTTTGCCTTTTTCTCATTGACAAGAACTTGCGATTCGGATTTTTTTGCCTCGTTTTCCCACTGCGCTTTTGCAATAAGAGCTTCGGCTGCAAGTCGGGCGACCTCCCCCTCTTTTCGTGCTGCGGATGACTTGATGATCGCCTCTTTTTCCGTCTCTGCCTCAGCGATTGTCGCATCTCTTTTGGCCGCGGCTATTTTGGGTTTTCCTAGGGCTTCGAGGTATCCTTGTGTATCTCGGATATCCTTGAGCGCAAAGGACATCATGACCAGGCCCATCCTGGAAAAATCGGCTTGTGCGGCTTGATTGACCTGCTTTGAGAATTCGTGCCGTCCTTTGTATATCTCTTCAACAGTCATTGTGCCGATCACCTCTCGCATTTTGCCTTCGAGAATGGATTCGGCCACCTCTCGGATTCCTTCCTTTCCTATCCCAAGGAACTGCTCTGCGGCTAAATGGATCGCCTGCTCTGCGGAATCAATTTTGATTTGGGCTGCGGCATCCGCTATCAGAGGGACCCCTCCCGACGTCAGAACTTCAGGGGTTCTTATGTTCAAAGTCAGCACTTCAATAGGGAGAGTATCAACGGTTTCGATAAAAGGGAAAACAAATGTTCCTCCGCCGACGCGGTACCGGTAGCCAATTTTTAATTTTGTGCCATCCGGCGCGATGCTTGTTCTTTTTTTTCCGCCTGAAATGATGAGGATTTCATTCGGGCCGACTTTTCTGTACTGCTTTGCGAAAAGAAGAACGAGGAGGCCCAATACGACGAGAATAACACCTATTAAAATGAAGAGAGATAACATGCCCATGATTACCTCCTTGGGATGATCCCCTGTTGAGAGAAGACGATCTTATCTGTATTTAGATTATGAGTGCTTGCTCCTCTCTAAATAAGTTTTGGGAACAGGTATATTATACTTAAGTGCAACAATTTTCAAGCATTTCTAGCGATTTGAACGCATCGTTAAACCTAGGAGCGGTCGAAGAATTTGAAGCGGATGAGATGAAAGATCGCAGCCACGCCGTCCTTCCATCCAATTTTTTTCCCTTCAGTGTAATCTCTTCCCGCGTAGGAAATCGGGACTTCGTAGATCCGGCACTTTTGTCTGGCAAGTTTGAGGGTGATTTCTGGCTCGATTCCAAATCTTTTAGATTTGAGGGTGATCTTATCCAGGATTTCCTTCCGGAAGACTTTATAGCCGGTTTCCATGTCAGTGAGATTGAGGTTGGACAGTATGTTGGTAAAGGTCGTGAGCATTTTATTTCCGATGGAATGCCAGAAAAAGAGCACACGATGCGGGCCGCCGAGGAAACGAGATCCATAGACAACGTCGGCCCGTCCATCCAGCAGTGGGGCGAGGAGCATGGGGTATTCCCGGGGATCATACTCCAAATCTGCATCCTGGATGATGATAAAATCTCCGGTGGCGAGGGAAAATCCAGTCTGCAGTGCCGCTCCTTTTCCTTGATTTTTTTCATGGAGTTTGACTTTCACGTTTGGATATTCGAGATTTTCCAGAATGTCCCTTGTTCCATCTGTGGAGCCATCATCGATGAGGATAATCTCTTTCTCCATCTCGAGCTCGACATCCAAGACCTGCTGGATGATCTTGTTGACGGTGTTTTTTTCGTTGTAGACGGGAATGATGACAGAGAGCTTCATGACTTATAATCCTTTTTCAATTTTTAACCTGCTGAAAATACAGAAATTAAAGTAAACATCGACATTTTTTATGAATTATTCAGGTTGAGTTTCTCTTGGAAATAATCAATGGTTTTTTGTAGCCCTTGTTCCAGTTCAATTTTAGGCGTCCAGCCGATTTTTTCTTTAACGGAAGAGATGTCCGGACATCTCCTGATGGGATCATCTGATGGCAATGGTTTATGTTCTCTCGTCGAGGAAGATTGAGTAAGCTTGAGGATGATTTCTGCAAGTTCAAGGATGGTGTGCTCTTCGGGATTTCCCAGGTTTAATGGACCAAGGATGTTCTCCGAGTGCATGATTGAACAAAGGCCTTCGATAAGATCGGAGACATAACAGAAAGATCTCGTCTGCAAACCTTCTCCGTAGATGGTCAAAGGTTCTTCTCTCAAGGCCTGAATCACTAAATTGCTGACGACGCGTCCGTCGTTGAGGGCCATATGGGGACCATAGGTGTTAAAAATACGGACGATTTTGATGTCCACTTTGTTTTGGCGGTGATAATCCATGGCCAGTGTCTCTGCCACACGTTTCCCTTCATCATAGCAGCTGCGCAGGCCAATGGGATTGACATGCCCCCAATATGACTCAGGCTGGGGATGGACTTCCGGATTGCCGTAGACTTCGGACGTCGAGGCGAGGAGGAATCGGGCCTTAGTTCTTTTAGCAAGGCCAAGCATGTTAATCGTTCCTAAAACATTGGTTTTTACGGTCTTAATTGCATTGTATTGGTAGTGTATGGGGGAAGCCGGACAAGCCAGATGATAGATTTGATCCACTTCAACAAAAAGAGGATGTATGATGTCATGTCGGATGAGTTCAAAATGAGGGTGGGAGAGCAAATGACGGATGTTATCTTTGCTACCTGAAAAGAAATTGTCCACACAGATCGTTTCCAATCCTTTTTCGAGGAGGGATTCGCAGAGATGGCTTCCTAAAAAACCTGCACCGCCCGTGACCAAAACACGTTTCATATCTCGTCTCCTTTTGGCTTTGAACCGTAGGCCATGAAGAGAAGGCTTTTTGGCTTCAACGCCTCCTTCTGGATTTGAATCAGTTCCTTTATGCCTTTGTCTGCCAGAGCGAGGAGCTTATCGAATTCGTTTTTTGAAAAAGGTTTTTTTTCAGCGGTCGCCTGGATTTCGATGATTTGACCTGAATCATTCATCACGACATTCATGTCAATATCGGCACTGGAATCTTCGAAATAGTCAAGGTCCAACAGGAGATCCCCTTTGACGATTCCAACGCTGGTTGCGCCAACTAGATGCTTCAAAGGCATCTCCTCAAGAATCTCATTTTCCAGCATATTGTTGAGAACACATGCCAGGGCAACACAGCCGGCCGTGATGGATGCCGACCGTGTTCCTCCATCAGCCTGGATAACGTCACAATCGACAATGATGGTTCTTTCGCCCAGGGCATGGAGGTCAGTGGATGTCCTGAGCGATCTGCCGATGAGGCGCTGGATTTCCTGGTTTCGCCCCGAGATCCGTCCGAGGTTTCTTTCTCTCGTTGTCCTTTTTTCAGTTGAGCAGGGCAGCATGGCGTACTCAGCCGTTATCCAACCTGATCCGGAACCTCTCAAAAAATGAGGAACTTTCTCTTCAATAGTAGCCGTAGCAATAACTTTTGTTTTTCCGGTGGTAATAAGTGCCGAGCCCGAAGCAAAATCGAGATAGTCGGGGACAATTTTTACCGGCCTTAGGCTGTCCGGGGATCTTTTCTTGGGCCTTATTGGATTTTTGTGTTCCTTGGCTATTTTTGGCCTCCTCTTTGTTCTATTGATAGATTTATTGACTATCGATCACGGTTGGCTGACTTGTCAATGATTCAGGTCGGGTTTTCCACCTGTTGTGGAACCAAAGCCAAAATTTCGGATTGTCCCGGATCTGATTCTCAATAAGTTTAGTGCAAATCTGAGTTATTTTCAATACATCCTGCTTGTGTTCACCTGATAGGGAAATTTTAACTGGGGGAAGGATTTTAATGTGATATGTGTGCGCCGATGTGGGAGTAGAAAAGACCGGGATGATAGGGGCCTGGGTCCTGAGGTGAAACGTGGCCAGTCCGGGGGTTGTCGCGGCTGCTTTTCCAAAGAAATCGACAAAAACAGCTTCACTGTCCAGAACATTCTGATCGATAAGAATGGCAACCATGGAATTTTCGTGGAGAGCTCGAAGGACCTCGCGTGCGGCTTTATGTTTGTAGATGACCTCCTCACCAAGGTCCAATCTCATCTGGAGAAGTTCTTTTTCCAAAAAAACATTGTCCAATGGTCTAGCCATGACTTTTAGGTTCCCAAGCCGCGAGACGAAGTAAGGCGCAATTTCCCAATTGCCAAAATGAGCAGTAAAAAGCAGCGCACCTTTTTTCCCCAGCAGAGCGTTCTGGATATGTTCTGTCCCTTCGACAGCAATAAGTCGGGATCTTTTGTGCTCTTTGAGTGTGGAGAATTTGATGAGGTCCAGCATGACCTCTCCAAAGTGGGAAAATGAACTTCTGGCTATAGATTTAAGGGATTTCAGCGAGTGGTTTTTTCCCATAGCAATGGAGAGATTGGAGTGCGCAATATGCCGGTGTTTTTTGTCGAGGAGGTAAAAGAAGAATCCAAGCAATCGTCCCAGGGCAAGGCAAAATTTCCGAGGGAAAAGAAAAAAAAGCCCTTGAATCAATTTAAACAGCAGAAATAACAAAAAATCGATTGATTTTTTCATTTAAGCTTGTTTTTGAATGTCTGCTAAAGACATCAGAATTTCTTTGTAAAAACCGTCCTCTATCTTCAGATCAATTTTTAAATAATAAACGGGAATGCTGTTAAAATCCTTGATGTCTTGAAGTTTAACAGAGTCTTTTTCAGTCGTGATGATCATGTCTGCCTTGTATCTATTATAGACATCCATAATCTTTTTTACAGATGACCTTGGATAGGCAAAATGATCGGGAAACTTTAGAGAATAACAGTGTTTTATCCCTTGTTCTTTAAGAAGAGAAAAAAATCTCTCCGGTCGGGCGATTCCGGATAAGGCCAGAACCTTTTTGCTTTCGACTTGGGAAAGAGGTTCTGTGTTGTTGTTTTTTATCTTGAACAATCCCTTGCTAAAAACTGAATAAGCGAATATTTGTGTTTTAAGAGACATCTTTTGGAAGCGTTTTTCGGACCGCGAAAAGTGGCTCTCCTCTACTAGAACAAAATGAGCGCGGCTTAAGGAGGATAGAGGTTCTCGCAGAGCCGTTTTTTCATTGGGATCGAAGAGCACCAAATCGATATCTCTCTTGAGCTTCTGGTGTTGGAAACCATCATCCAGGACAGCAATATCGAATCCGAGGATTTTGGCTTTCCTGCACGAAAAGAGACGGTTTTTCCCGATGAAAACACCGATTTCAGGAAAATTTTGGGCCACCATGTAGGGTTCATCTCCTGAATCCCTCCAACTGCCAAAAATGTTTTTGCCGTCAGAGAGAATCTCCCCCCTGTGTTCCCATTTTCCCTGATAACCTCGAGAAACAAGAGCAGGTTTGTACCCATGTTTTATTAAAAATGCCAAGAGATGCATGGATAAAGGCGTTTTATGGGAGCCGCCAAAGGAGATATTCCCGACACTGATTGTAGGAAGCGGCGCCTGCTTTGATCTGAGAATTTGTCTCTTGTAGAGAGCACTTTTGATTTGACCTCCCGCTTTGTACAGAAAATAAAGGGGCGAAAGGAGACGAAACATTTTACTGGAAATATACAACATTACTCCGAAAGGGGTCAATCTTTACTTAATTCCTCTATTTATTTATAATAATACTTTGATTTTTATATGGAGGAAAAGGATGTTGAGAAAAATATCGATTATTTTACTGATTCTATTCATATCTGCGGCCTCGTTCAGCTGTAAAAAAAGTGCGGTCATTAAAGGTTTGGAACTCGAGGTCTCTTTTTCCGAAGAAAAATTATCGGATAACTTAGTCACGGATATCCAATACACATGGAAAACAAATGATGAATTTGTGAAAGTTGATCAAGATTTTAATGTTTTTGTACATTTCTGGCATAAAAGCAATCTTCTGTTTCAAGATGACCACACTCCAGAGGTATCCACAACCCAGTGGGAACCCAATAATGAATATGCGTATTCACGGAGAATCTATATCCCCACTTTTATTGATGAGTTCGATCCAAATTTTAAAGGGGAAGAAACCTTAAGGCTGTCGACTGGATTCTTTTCTCCCTATGACAGGACAGGAGAGTCGAAACAGGAAATCTTAGAAGAAAAACTGAAAGTTTTCCCCCCTCCTTTGGATACACCTGAAACAATTTATGAAGAGGGCTGGTATGATTTAGAAATCGATCCTGACGCATTTCTCAAGCAGTGGAGATGGACAGCGAAAAGTGCAAGGTGCATCATTGATAATCCCCATCGTGATGCCCTTCTGATTATCAAAGGCGGAGTCAATTTTGAAGCTGTTCCCGGACAAAAAATTATCTTCAAAATCAATGATTTGACTTTGGATGAATTTGTCCCCGATGAAAGTGTTTTTGAAAAGTCTTTTAATATCAAGAAAGAAATGCTGGGCGACAAAGAGGAATTTTATTTGACAATTGAAGTGGATAAATCTTTTGTTCCCGCTCAGGTCATTCCGGACTCTACAGACGAAAGGGATCTGGGCCTTCAGATCTCATTTGTTTATTTTCGTTAGGGATTATTTCTTTTTTTCTAAGGCCGCTTTGGCCAGATCGTACTCTTCCTTGGCCTTTTCTGCATCCTTTTTAGCTTTTTCCAGTTGCTGAGAGATCTCGTTCATCTGTCTCTGGATATCTTCTTTCAACTCCATGTCTCCTGTGCTGTAGAACTCCTGTAGGAGCGCTCTTATTCTCAGAGCGAGCAGAGATGCATATTCTTCTGACTCGTTCCAGCTTTCTTCGAGTTGGGCCACTGCTGCTTCATCGATTTGATCTGTGTTTTCCGCTTCACTCTCTTCGGATTCCGTTTGGGCCCTGACTTTTTCGACGTCGGGCTGTGATCCTACTGCCGGATTCCTCTTTTTTTTGATCAGATCGACATTTGTTATGACTTGGATATTTTTCTGTGTGACTTTTGCACGCCGCTCTTTTTCTTTTTTAGACAATTCAACGAGAGTTTGTGGTGATACCCAAGAAGAGAGGCAAATAAGGGCGAGTGCACTGAGGAACAGCTTCTTAATAAACATATTGTGTTTTCATCATAAAAGAATCATTTTTAGGTGTCAACTCAATGAGCCGGTGCTTAAGCCTCCCAATTTCCGTGATTTCAAGAACGAGTTCAAAAAAGTGATTAGAAATCACGTAATTAGGGATGCTAGCGCAGAGGATTTAACGCTGTCTTTATTTTGTACCCTTGCCCATCTGATGATATTTCGATGGCTCCGTGAGTATCTGTACGGTAGAGAGCTGCACCTTTTTCGCGGTACCTCTTCAGGATTTTTGGATCCGGAAAATTGAATCTGTTGTTTTCCCCCACACAAATAACGATAACCGAGGGATTAACCGCACTCAGGAATTCTTCCGAGCTTGAAGAGAGACTTCCGTGGTGGGGAGACTTTAGAATATCGCTTTTGATGAGCCTTAAATTTTCCAAGATATTTCGTTCTGCCTTCAGTTCAATGTCTCCGGTGAAGAGGAATGACGTCTGGCCGTACGAGAGCCTTAAAACCATGGATAAGTCGTTAACAATGGAGCTGAATGGAAGAGGGCTTTTTTTTGGATGAAGAATATCGATGGTTGCACCATCGATGAGATGCGAGTCATTTCTAAACATCCTCTTTTTCAGTATGGATGGAGCTAGATTCCGCTGCAGTTCCTCATAGGAATTGTTTTCTGTCGGACTCAGTGATTCCCAAAACTCCCGGACTCTGAAATTGCGAGCCACAGATATTAATCCGTTCAAATGGTCGGGGTGGGGATGAGTCAATACTAAATAATCGATCGTCTTTATTCCTTTCTTCCAGAGGAAAGGAGAGAGAACTCTTTCGCCGATATCAAAACCACCTGTAAAAAGCCCTCCTCCATCTATGAGCATCTTCTTTTGACCCGGGAATTCCACCAGGATGGAATCCCCCTGTCCGACATCGATGAAAGTGACTTTCAAATTTTTTGATGTGGAAGGAAAAGGGTAGGTGATGAGAATGACCAAAAAAACAAGAAATCCAGTAAAGGCCAGCCATTTTAGTTTTTTCTTTTTCCAAGGGAGCAGCAGGAAAAAGAGGAAGAGAAAGTATCCGATAATTGTGGCTGTATGGGGAGTGGGAATCCGGAATGATAAAAAGGAAAACCGATCGAAAAGATGGGAGATGGAAATGAGTAAATTGATGAGAAAAATCACAGCCTGAACAAGATAATTTGCTATAACCGGCGATATAAACGAGAAGCAAAGAAAAATATAGCCACTTATCATTATGAGTGCAACAAGGGGAAGAGCTGCAAAATTGAGAAAGAGAGAAGAGAATGTAATCCTGTTAAAAGTTTTGGCTATGATGGGGAGAACGCCTAATTGGGATGCAGCGGAGAGAGCAAAAATTTCGCTGATTCTCAAAGGCCACTTTGGCAGATATTTGATGAATTTTGGATAAAAGATGACAATGGACAGCGTAGCCGCATATGTCAGTTGAAATCCAGCATTAAAAAGACTGAAAGGATTGATGCAGAGGAGGGCAAAGGCACTGATAGAGATGGTATTAAAAAGAGTTGTCTCTCTCCAGATAAGTTTCCCTAGCAGAAAAATAAGTGTCATGGTGGTTGCCCTAAGGATGGATGGCCTTCCCTCTACAAGAAAAGCATACACAATAAGGATAAACATGAGCATGACGTAGGAGGAACGAGTGGAGATTCTCAAGAAACGAAAGAAGAAAAAAAGGATAAAGGAAATAATGGCAATATGTGCTCCTGAAATCGCAAAAAGATGGAATATGCCTGCGTCCTGGAGGGCCCGGGACACGGACTCGTCCATCCTCCCCCTTTCACCCAGCAGCAAGGCCTCAAGCACAGCACCTTGCGGGGAAACTGTCAGGGGATTGTCGTCGTCGGGAAAGAATTTTTCGATATTCCGTATAAGGATGTGTTTGAACTTTGCAATTTGTCTGATAGGCGAGAGAGTGGAGCCGGAAGAAATCTTTGTAATAAGGAGCGGACTTTTGGAATAGGCTCGGTTGTGAATTCTTCTATTTTTTTGAAGCCTTTCAAGAAAGGCAGGATTAAAATTCTGGAAGCCCCTCGAAGAACTGATCTGTGCCGACACTTTTATTTTGTCTCGAACAAGAAGATGAAGGGGATTAGAAGGTGACGAGGGACGAGCCACTGTTACCTGCAAGCGGCCTTGAATCGCACGTTCCTTTTTTTGATGGATGATTTTTTCAACGTTTAAGTACAGCGTATCACTGTCTTTGCCTGGAGATGGGGATTTGTAGAGTGTCCCATAGAAATCTATATACCCTGAGGCTTGAAATTGATGGAGACCGTTATTTTCATAATTCCTATCGGTGAGCCGATATAGACTGGAACCGAATAGAAAAGTTGTCAGGAGAATAAGGGAAAATGCAAACTTGTTTTTTCGGAAAATGAAAGAGAGCCATGCGATCGTCAGAGAGAGAAGAAGCAAGAATAAAAGGAGTGGGAGGGGCAGAAAGACTAAAGATGAAAACAAAATCCCTGCTGCTAAAAGAAGGGCTAGAAAAAGAAAAGGATATGTCATTACGAGCGGGGAGGATTATCCATCTGCTGCTGGTGATCGAGAAAGTCTAAAATGAGATGAGCCATAATTTTAATACCTAAAGGAATGCTCCTTTCATCGGGATTAAAAGAAGGATTGTGAAGAGGTGCTGGATTATTGTCTTGGGGGTCTTTAACTCCGAGCAAAAAATAAAAACCTGGAACTTTCTGGCAGAAATATGAAAAATCCTCTGCGACCATCTGTGGTTTGATGCTCTCAATATTGGGTTGGCCCACAACCCGGAGAAGAGTGGGCGACATGTTTATTGCCAATTCGGGATGGTTGTAAAGGGGGGGCGCTCCTCGATTGTAGTCAACGGTATAATCAGCACCAAATGATGTGGCCGTACCTTTAACAACATTTTTAATGCTTTGTTCAATTCTATCCCTGTTGAAGTCATTGATTGTCCGAACCGTCCCCTCCATGACGACTTCTTCGGCAAGGATATTGGCACGAGTTCCGCCAGTAATTTTTCCAATAGTGATCACCGCTGGATCGGTGGGATCATTGGTGCGGCTAATGATGTTTTGAATGCCTTGGATGATTTGAGCAGCAATGACAATTGCATCAATTCCCTCTTGTGGCCGCGCGCCATGTGCACTCTTTCCTCTTATGGTGATTCTGAAAGAATCAGAGCTGGCCATCACAAAACCCTCAGAAAAAGCGACTCTGCCTATATTAATTGGCCAGACATGAAGACCAAAAATAGCTCCGACCTCAGGGTTCTCAAGTGCCCCTTCTTTGATCATGAGTTGAGCTCCTCCCTCTTCTCCACGGGGTGCCCCTTCTTCAGCAGGTTGGAATATGAATTTGACATTGCCTTTGATTTTATCCCTTAGATCAGAAAGTATCATGGCTGTTCCCAGTGCAATGGCAGTGTGAATGTCATGTCCGCATGCATGCATGACACCTGGATTCAACGATTCGTAAGCCAGCCCGGTTTTTTCCTGGATAGGCAGTGCATCCATGTCTGCTCTGATGGCCACAGTTTGCCCTTGTTGGCTCCCCCTAAGTAGGGCGACCACACCGGTTTTTGCCACTCCTGTGCGGATCTCAAAGCCCATGGACAGCAGTTTGGATGCTATGAGTTTGGCCGTTTCAAATTCGCGATTGCCCAATTCAGGATTCATGTGGATAAAACGGCGCGTGTTGATGATTTCTTGGTAGTGTTCTTTAATGGATTTTTCAATACGGAAAGCAGTCTTGCTGTCGATGGCAAAACTGGAACCGTAAAAGAGAAGGCTGAAAATAACAAACAGCATGAAGGCCTTCACACAATCTGCCAAACGCATGGAAATATCTTAAAACCGCACCCTCATAATGTCAACTAACTGAGTCGGACGGAACCCTTACGAGGTATGTCTCCATTCCTCGCTGAAGCTCCGGGCGGAGACACACTTCTCGACGTCCATCCGACTCAGTTGAAAAAGATCAGATAGTAGGATGTTCTCGGTAGGTGCCGTAGATTTTTTCGAGGACTGCCGAAATTTCGCCGAGCGTAGCTCTGGCTTTGACGGCCTCAATCATGGGAGGGAGGATGTTCTGATTATTCTTCACAGCATCTTCGAGCGAGTGGAGTTTTTGTGCGGCTTCTTTTTCAGACCTGTTGGCTTTGAGATCTAGAGTTTTCTTTATCTGGGTTTTTTCTACTCTCTCGGGGACCGTGTCGACAGTGAAAGTGATTTTTTCATTTCCCTGGCCAAATTCATTGAAACCAACGATGATTTGTTCTTTACTCTCCAGTCGTTTTTGATAGTCATAGGCGCTGTTTTGGATTTCCTTTTGGATATACCCACTTTCGATGGCATGGAGGACTCCTCCCATATTTTCGATTGCCTGGAGGTAAGTGTTGACTTTGTCCTCGATTTGATCTGAAAGGGATTCCAAAAAATAAGAGCCGCCCAGTGGATCCACTGTATCGACCACGCCACTTTCAAAAGCGAGGATCTGTTGAGTACGAAGTGCGATCCGAACAGACTCTTGACTGGGAAGCGCCAAGGCTTCATCGCGTGAATTTGTGTGGAGAGATTGAGTTCCCCCCAATACAGCCGCCAGTGCCTGCAGGGTGACCCTGATTACGTTGTTTTCAGGCTCTTGTGCGACGAGAGTGACACCACTTGTCTGGGTATGAAATCTGAATTTCCAGGAGAGAGGATTTTTGGCCTTGAATGTTTTTTTTATGATTCGTGCCCAGATTCTCCTGGCTGCCCGAAATTTAGCGATTTCTTCCAAGACATTGTTATGGGAAGCAAGGAAAAATGACAGGCGCGGAGCAAAACTATCCACGGTCAATCCGACAGCCAGTGCGGCTTTGATGTAAGCCACGGCATTCGCCATCGTAAAAGCCACCTCTTGAACAGCCGTTGCTCCTGCTTCGCGGATGTGGTATCCGCTGATACTCATCGTGTTCCACAGAGGCACATTGTCTTGGCAAAAGCAGAGAGTGTCGGTGATAATCTTCATTGATTCCTGAGGAGGATAGATATATGTCCCTCTGGCAACGTATTCTTTGAGGATGTCGTTTTGGATCGTTCCTCTAAGTTTATTCCATGCAATTTTTCTCTGATCCGCCAAAGCCAGATACATCGCCAGAATGATGGATGCTGTGGAATTGATGGTCATGGAGACGCTGACTTTGTCCAGAGGAATACTGTGGAACAGATTGGACATGTCGTCGATGGAATCGATAGCCACACCCACCTTGCCCACCTCTCCTTGAGCCAAAGGATGGTCAGAATCAAGGCCCAGTTGTGTGGGCAGGTCAAAGGCGATACTCAAGCCAGTTTGCCCCTGTTCCAGCAGGTAGCGGTATCTTTTATTCGACTCTTCAGCTGTTCCGAAACCCGCATACTGGCGCATAGTCCAGAGCCGATGGCGGTACATGTCCGGATAGACGCCCCTAGTAAAAGGAAAACTTCCCGGCTCGCCCAGATCTACAGAGGGATCAAAATTTTCGAGATCGTTCTCCGTGTATACATTTTTTACTTCGATCTGGGAAGACGTGAGAAACTTCGCTTTTCTCTTTTTTTCGGAGGCCATGTCCGTTATTTCCTCCCCTAAAACAACTATGAAGATAAAAACTGTGAATAAACCGTGTTGCCGACATACGCTCCCCTGCTTCCCAGTCCTTCCTCGATTTCTAGGAGCCTGTTGTATTTGGCAACCCGCTCGCTTCGGCTGAGGGAACCTGTTTTGATCTGACCGGCATCGAGAGCGACACTTAAGTCGGCGATAAAGGTGTCTTCTGTTTCTCCAGAACGGTGGGAGATAACTGTGGAGTATCCTTTTTCTTGGGCCAGTTTAACGGTAGCGGTTGTTTCCGTGAGTGTTCCGATCTGATTGAGCTTGATGAGGATGGAATTGGCGATATTTCTGTTTATGCCTTCTTGGAAGCGTTCGATATTTGTGACAAAAATATCGTCGCCTACGAGCTGGATTTTATGACCTAGAGCTTCGGTGAGGGCGTTCCAGCCGTCCCAATCATCTTCAGCAAAACCGTCTTCGATGGAGATAATCGGATAATTCTTCACCAAAGCCTGGTAAAATTCCAGCATTTGGCCAGTATCCTTTCTGGAACCATCGGATTTTTTAAAGACATAACAGTTGTCTTCGAAAAATTCAGACGCCGCGACATCCAGAGCCAGCCAGATGTCTTTTCCCTGAGAATAGCCTGCTTTTTGGATGCTTTCCAGAATGAGATCCAAGGCTTCTTCGTTGGATTTAAGATTGGGGGCAAATCCCCCCTCATCACCGACAGCGGTGCTGTATCCGTTCTGTTTGAGGATTTTCTTGAGGTTATGAAAGACTTCGGCGGCCGCTCTTATGGCTTCTGAGAAACTGGGACTTCCCGATGGTACAATCATAAATTCCTGGATGTCGACGTTATTGTCGGCATGAGAACCTCCGTTGAGAATGTTCACGAGAGGGACGGGAAGGCGGTATTTATCTCTTTTTCCGAGATAGTCAAATAGGGGCATGCCAAGGGTTTTGGCTGAGGCTTGAGCCGCGGCCATGGATACGGAAAGAATGGCATTAGCCCCTAGATTACTTTTTGCCGCCGTTCCATCCAGTCGGAGGAGGAAGTTGTCGAGTTCTTCTTGTTGGATGGAATCCATTCCAATAACCTGAGGAGAAATAATGTTTTTGACATTGGCGACGGCTTTTAGGACACCCTTTCCAAGGTAGCGGGTCGAGTCACCGTCTCGCAGCTCTAGGGCCTCGTGTGTTCCTGTCGAAGCGCCGGATGGAACTGAGGCAACACCCGTTATTCCGGATTGTACCGTGACGGTTGTTTTAATGGTTGGATTTCCTCTTGAATCGAGGATCTCTCTTGCGTGAACGGCTTGAATTTTCGCCTGTAACATTTTTTGCCTCTCTAGTTCACGGAATTGGATTAATAATGATATGGCTGTATATTTGAAACGGTTGTCTGTGTTGGTGAAATTCTGTTTTTAGGTCTTTTCTGCCTCTTTTTTTTCAGAGCTGGCTGGCCCTTCCTTTGAAAGCTCTTCTTTCTTTTTTTCTACAAAATCTTTAAGTGCGTCGATGCCTTCGTAGGTTTTTTCTTTGGCCACTTTAAATCCTTTTTCTGTTTCGTGGGTAATTTTTTCGTACCCCTCCTTGGCTTTACGTCCGGCTTTTTCCGCTTCCCCTTTGATTTTCTTGCGTGTCTCTTCACCGCTTGTTGGAGCAAAAATGACACCCAAGATGAAGCCGGTTGCCGTTCCCAAGAGGAAAGAGAGGGTGACTTCAAGAGTGCTCGAGCCATTACGTGACATGTTAATTCTCCTTACGTTTTTTCCATTGCCGCCAGCCAAGACGCAAAAGTGGTAAAACAATTGGCCAGTACTTTGACGAGGGTTTAATAATTTTCGAGGTCAAAAACCCAGTGATTTCCGAAAGCTGAACAACGGTCTTTTTTGCGGTTTGAAGAGTTTCATCGACATCATCGATTTTGTCTATGGCTTTTTGGCTGGCCTGATTTAGGCTCTTGACGAGTGACCGTATTTCCACGAGAGTCTCTTCTCCCTCTTTTGCTGTTCTTCGGAGTTGAAGAAAAAGAGTGATAAGGAAAGTGACGGCGACAACAACGGCAATGGTTATCACAAAAAATAAAAATTGGTTTAGTGTAAGTTCCATACTCGAATATAGATAAAACAAAAAGCGCGCTTTGTCAATTCAACAGAGCGAAATGAAAACATCCACCAGAGCGAGGTGGATTTATTTCCACAAAATTTTATTTAGATTTTGGACATTGTGTTTTTTTTCAATTTTTTCCAGGAGAGGAAGAAAAGTGGATTCTTCTTGATTTTGCAGCGCGGCTTCCCATTCCTTCAGAGAAAGATCCGGGATAAACAGCTGGTCCTTTTTTAAAAGCTTATTGATTCCTCTTAAAGCCTGCCATTGAATGATGACCAACAGGGCTAAAACATAGAAAAATATGTTGGGTCCTGGAAGTAAGGCTGCTATTCCGCTTATAGGCAGAATAAGGGATTCTCCAACGAGCAAGATGATGTGTTTTGTGCGTTGTTTCTGCAGGAAAAAGTAAAATTTACTCCTTACTTTTTTTTCATCCATTCTTCCTGAATGGAGTATCCTAATCTGGTTGCCTTCTATTTTCAGGGTGCGCTCAAATGCTTGTTCCTGCTTGAGAATTTTTAAGGGCAGAAGCATAAGTTTTTTTTTTGCCCTTTCCCAAAATTTTCTAAAGCGGGAAAACTTGACTTGGATCACAGAGAGGGGTTCAGCAGAAAAATACCTGTATTTCTTGCGGAAATCCTGCACAAAGAAAAAATTCATGGGAATGCCTCATTTTAGCATGATGTAAGCAAAACTTAAATATCCTGATTTTACCGGCGTTGGTTGAGGAGATAGATGAAAAATGG
>Ga0114920_10000504_pt1 | contig 17019 bp, 16 predicted proteins | sample ChitaG_FD_88683 | JGI IMG/M metagenome (GOLD analysis project Ga0114920, IMG submission 88683) | Deep subsurface microbial communities from South Pacific Ocean to uncover new lineages of life (NeLLi) - Chile_00310 metaG | ecosystem: Environmental > Aquatic > Marine > Oceanic > Sediment ... | reverse complement strand
ATCGAACAACTCTTGCACCGAAGATGGGGCAAGTACAATCATCTCATAGTCACCACTTGCTGCCCAGCGCATCTGCATCACATCGGATTGTGTCGCGTAGTTCTCACCCCGGCATCGCTGGACATCCACAATCACAATAGGGATCTCCGATGCCACCGCGTAGCCGATCCCTTCTTGCATATAATTAAAGCCGGCACTTGCGGTAGCGGTCATCACCTTGGCCCCGGCGAGTGATGCTCCTGAGAGAGCATAGATAGAACATAGCTCGTCTTCACCCTGGAGAAATTTGCCTCCAACTTCGGGCATTCGAGCCGCCATGCGCTCTGAGATCTCATTGGCGGGAGTAATCGGGTATCCGGCAAAGAAGTCGCATCCCGCTGCAAGGGCTCCCTCCACAACGGCATAGTTCCCGAGCATGAAGTGCTTTCCTGTTTGTATCCTACCTCTTCTTTTTGCCATGGTTTCCTCCGCCTCAAAGAGTAAGCTCACCCTTCTTTTGAATAAGCTTTCCATCAATTTCAATCGTGGAATTACGAATGATCAAATCGATATGGCTCTTTGCCTTAACGTGACCACCAAAGTCGAGATTGTTACCAATCCCTATGTGGCAGGTACCGTAGGCACCTTCATCCTCCAACATGCTGCCGATGATCTCTGAGCATGGGTTAAGCCCGATCCCCAACTCTGCAACGTTGTAGATGTTGTGGTCGTCCATTTTCTCAAGGACACTTCTGAGAGTATCGGCCTGTGCTCCCCCACTGATCTCAACGACTTTTCCTTCCTTAACCTCAATCCGTATCGGTTCTCGGATTACCCCAAGGGCTGGATGAGGGATACTCCCGTCTACGACCAAGATCCCTTCGCTGGTTCCCTCGACAGGCCCTACATTGGCTTCGATGTTCGGTGGCCCAGAGATGCTCCCTGGTATGTGGGAAAAGCCAGGTTCTGCAAAACCTTTGCGTCCAGATATATCCATATCGAGGTCGGTTCCTTCTTCTGTAGTTACTTTCGCCGTTTTGCCCTGACCAAGTACAGTTGCGACCTTATCCACAGTTTCTGCGATCGCAAGAAAATCCGCGTCGATGCCGCCACTTTCCAGCATCCGCTCCGCAAAGTCACCCATGCTGAGGACACGAGCTCCATTCTTTCGTGCATCCTTTATAGCGGAAGCATGTGTCATGGAAAACGCAAGCGGCATGAAAATGACATCAGAGACGCTCATCGCGTTTGTAATTTGGATGGGTGGTTCCTCTCCATGTGCGCTTCTTGGTGTACAGACAGCAAGGACTACCTCGTCTGTAATCTCAAGTGCTGCGGTGGCTATCAGCTCTCCCACATTGAGCGTCTTTGTATCTGTAACGACAAGGACTTTTTCTCCGGGCTCCACACGCGCGCACTCAACCACAATCTTTCGCCCACCGACTAGCTTCTTTGCATTCTCAAGCATCCTTGTTCCTCTCAATAGAATGTTTCAATTCGGCTGAAAGCTTCGGAAATCAGGTGAAGTTCTGTCGCGTAGGAAAGGCGAAGGTGCTTCTCTCCGCATTCACCAAAAGCACTGCCTGGTACGGTCGCTATATGGACTTTCTCCAGCAACTCTTGGGCAAGTTTAGCCGAGGGTTTATTTAAGTTGTAGGATGGGAAGCAGTAGAAGGCCCCCGCGGGCTCTATGCTGCAATTGAAGAAATCGGACTCGCGTATATGCTTCAACATTAACGCCCGTCTTTCCGCATATCCTTTCACCATCTGTTGAGACGCTTTCCGTGACTCTTCACTTCTTAGCGCCTCGATCCCTCCGGATTGAGCAAAGGCAGTGACACAGCTCGTTGAGTGCTGATAGACCTTGATCATACCCTGAACCACGTCTTTGGGCCCAGTAACGTATCCCAACCGCCATCCGGTCATAGCATAGCTCTTCGAGAACGCGTTAACGGTGATGACATTGTCGTATTCCGATGCGGGACTGTAGTGTTCACCTGCGTAGCGAAGGTATTCGTAGACCTCGTCTGCGAGAACCAGCGCATCGTAATCCCGAGCAACTTTGACAATTTCGCGGATCGTCGAGGGTTCGTATACGGCTCCTGTAGGATTACATGGTGAGTTGATAACAATTATCCTTACGGAGTCGTCCATGGCTTGGCGGATGCGACCAATATCCGGCTGGAAACCATTTACCTCCTTACAAGGAATACGGATAACGCTAGCTCCGGCAATCCGTGCTGCTGGTTCATAGGTTACCCATGCAGGGTCCAGAATCATGACACGATCCTTCTCCGAAAGCACCGCCTGGAAGGCAAGGAAAATCCCAAATTTCCCACCAGCTGTCACTACTACATCATCCACACCAACATCTATTCCATTGTCCCGTTTGAACTTTTCACAGATCGCTTCCCTTAGTTCGTAATCCCCAGCAGTTGGTTCGTACTTGGTCTTACCTGCCTTTAAGGCTTCGCAAGCTGCGTTCTTGATATTTTCTGGAGTATCAAAGCACGGTTCCCCAACACCTAGAGAAACGATATCAGTGACTCCCGACTGTTTCATCCTCTTGACAAGATTGTCTACTTCCTCCGTCGCTGAAGGTTCGAGTTTTTCAATCTTCTTAGATAGCCACTTCCTCATCTATAAGCCCTCCTTTTGTGACTGTTGCTTGCTTTGGTAGCCTTCCGAAGCCTTTCAATGAACATCGAAGGTTCAGCGTTCTTAACGCCGTCCCACAGACTTGCTTGGTTGCTTGTCACTACGGGTAGACCAAGATCGTTTTCAAGCAATTCGACAATTTCGATTGTCCTAAGGCTGGTACAGCCCGATGAAAAAGGCACGGAAAGCAACTTCACCTGATGTTTTGTCTTAGCGTAGACATTCTCGGAAGTAAGCTGGCCAATTTTCAAGTTGCTGAAAAGTCTTGAATACGTTGACTTAATTACCTCAATTGTTGTAACAACCTTCACATCGACACTTTCAAGCCAAGTAACTGTTTTTTGCGTTGGTCTCATCGGGATAAGGAGTTGCAAGGCACACCTCTTCAATCTGTTAGTGCTTTAACGCGTCAATCACAGCAGTCGCGGTAGTGACTACCGGTTTTTCAATCACTTCGCTCAGTTCCTTGGTAAACCGCCGGTCCCAGTCTTCTCCTTTCAAGAAGCTGCCAGAAGTACAACCGCAGATAATCATATCAACACCAGCGTTAGGTAACTCTTGTGCAACTCGCTCGGCATATTCAGCCATTCGCACCAACTCTTCTTCCGTCTCCACAATTTGCATCACGCACCCCCCAAGAAAAAAGAAATGCCTCTTACGAAACATCCGCAAAAGCTCACACTTCATGGTTGTGTTTGATGAAGCGACAATTAGCTCTATCTTTTCTCTCCATCCGCGTATTCTTGCATTCTTTTCATCCTTTATCGCGGATCTGCAAAATATGGTATACAGTATATGGAACCATGTCAAGAAGTTAGGCGATCCTGCTTAGATCGCTTGTTTCCCACCACCCAATAGCCAAGACTCTCAAAGCGCCCAGACCCTTTCACGCTTATAAACTTTGACCCTTAAATGAACAATTCTTCAGCTGTCCTAAATACATATCTAGCCGCCCAGGTAGAGTTTCCTAATGTTCGTATTGCCGAGAATCTCTTCAGGTGTCCCCTTAGTTCGGTTCTTTCCATCAACAAGGAGATAGACATAGTCGGATATTTCCAGTGCTTGCTTTGCATTCTGCTCTACTATCATGATCGTGATGCCTTGTTCCTCATTAAGCCGCGTGATGTTGCTGAAGACCGACTTCATGAGCTTGGGAGATAAGCCAACACTAGGTTCATCCAACAATAACAGCTGAGGCTCAAGGAGCAATGCTCTGCCCACTTCTAGTATCCGTCTCTGCCCTCCACTAAGCGTGTTAGCATACTTCTTTTCTTTTTCCTTTAGAATAGGAAAGAATGAATACACAAGATCCAATCGTTCTTTGAACCTATCGTTGTTATTCTCTATAAACACCCCCATTTCTAGGTTCTCGAAGACCGTCATGCTAGAGAAAATGCTACTCTCTTGAAACACATAAGACATTCCTTTGCGAAGAATCTGAGGTGGACTCTTTCCTGTGATGTCTTCACCCTGAAAGGTTACTTTTCCTTGTTTTGGGTTGAGGATTCCAAAAATAGCCCTCAACGCCGTAGACTTACCCGCCCCATTTGGTCCAATCAAGCTAACCACTTGTCCCTCTTCTATTGTGAACGAAACGTCTTTCAGGACCTCATATCCATACTTCTCGTAGGCCACCCATAGCCCTTCTGCTGCCAAAATCATAACAAACCTCTTTTATCCTAAGCTCACTTTCCGAAGTAGGCTTCCAATACTTCCTCGTTAACCTGTATCTCTTCTGAAGTTCCCTCAGCAATCAAAGCTCCGTGATCCAACACATAGATTCTCTCGGCAATACTCATAATGACCTCCATGTTGTGCTCAATCACGAAGAATGTCATGCCCTCCTTATTCATCTCAAGGATACGAGCCTTTAGAACATTGATCAGAGTTGGATTGACTCCACCAGCAGGTTCGTCAAGCAGAACTATCTGTGGCTCTTTCATGAGGGCGCAGGCAAGCTCCAAAAGCTTTTTTTGGCCCCCTGAAAGATTCCCTGCTGGCTTGTTCGTTAACCTTGTTAACTCAACGAATTCTATGAGCTCCTTAGCACGGTTCACGAGGTCGGCAGAGAAAGCCCTGAAAAGAACGTCTATTAATCCCTCGTGTTTATGTTTAGTAGCCAATAAGACATTTTTTAAAATGGACAACTCGGGGAACAAACGCGGGAACTGGAACGTCCGGTAGACGCCCTTTTCGCAAACCACCTCCATGCGTTGCCCGGTGATGTCCTTGTCGCTAAGTTTAATCTTTCCTTCATCAACCTCATAGTAAGACGTCACACAGTTGAAAAGCGTGGTTTTTCCCGATCCATTTGGCCCAATTAGCCCCACAATCTTGCCACTGTCAACGTGCATACTCACGTTATCCACCGCCGTCAATCCGCCAAACCGTTTCGTGAGATTCTCAATGCTCAGGACTTGCATGAGACCTCCCAACTCTGGTAATAATCTCCTTCATCTTCTGTAACAAAGCGTACAATCCAAGCGGTTCAACCATCACAACAAAGATCACCGCCAGGCCAAAGAATATGTAGTTTAATCCAACAGCTTGCCCACCTAGTTGTGCCCGCAGGAATTCTGTAAGAGGGAATATGAAGATCGCACCAAGAACTGGCCCCCATACTGTTCCTACTCCGCCAACTATTGGAATAATCGCCACCAGAATTGATGTTTGCAGGAGTAACATCGACTGCGGAGAAATGTATAAGATGTATTGTGCATAGAATGTTCCTACCAGAGCCGTAATAAAGGCGCAAAGACAGAAAGAAATCTGCTTAAGACGGAAGGCATTTACGCCCCTGCTTCTTGCCGAGATCTCATCCTGATTTACGGCCTTCGCATAGCTGCCATATTTTGCTTTATCCAATGTTCTTACAAGTAAAGTTGTTAACACCGCTATTATTAATATAATATAATAATAAGGTATCTTGCTCTGCCATTGCATGTAATACCATGATGACCGCTTCAATGGCAGAGAGAATCCTTGAGCCCCACCTACAAATTTCCAATTTGAGAACCACAAGCGCATAATCTCGCCCACAGCAATGGTCGCCATGGCAAAGTAGTGTCCCTTCAGTTTTAGAAATAAAGATCCCAGTGCTAAAGCAACCGCAGCAGCAACGAACCCACCTACCCACATCCCGACCCAAGGGGTAACATTCCCACGCATAACCAGCAAAGTTGACGTGTATGCTCCAAGTGCAAAGAAGACAGCGTTTCCTAAGGCTATCTGTCCAACATATCCACCGATCAAGTTCCAAGCTTGAGCGAGTACGATGTACATTAATGTAAAGATCAGAATATGTCGATAGTAAGTTCCCCTGACTATCAAAGGGAGGAGGAGGAGCACTACCAACAAAAGGACACATAGCAGTGAATTCATTTTTTGCCCGGCCAGTCTCTTCAATTTGTTAACCATTCGCTTTCACTTCCTCCCGAACAGACCTTGCGGTCTAACCACAAGTGTAATTACCAAAATCGCAAATATCGCGGGAACCTTCATCCATGGAGCAGCGTAAACCCCTACTAACGTTGCCACCACACCGATGAGAAGACCACCTAGAAGCGCACCATAAATACTGCCAAACCCACCTAGGGCAACTGCGACAAAAGCGATGAGACCAAACTTGTCACCGACTGTCGGATGTACATACATAATCCTAGAAAGCATAGCACCTGCCACTGCCACAAGTGCCATGCTGATTCCCCAAGTGAGAGCATACATTTTTTCGATCTCAACTCCTAACGCTAAGGCTGCCTTTGGATTATCCGTCGTGGCACGAATTCCCTTTCCTGTCTTGGTATAATGAAGAAACAAGTAAAGAAACACAAAAGCAAGTACGCTTGCGACAAAAGCAGCTAGCATTGCTTTATCTATGTAAACACCGCGATATTTAAGACACCCTTCCAGAAAATCAACCTTGACGCTCCGAAAGGTAGGTTTGGCGACGAAGAACATCGTGTAGTTAATCAGGAATTGCAGCGCAAAAGTAGCAAGAATTTGGAGTAACATAGGAGCTTTCATAATTCGAGCTATTACTAACTTATAGGTAACAAGGCCGAGCACGAACAATATAGCTGCTACTACAGGAATCGTAAAAATCGGATCTAATCCAAACCAGAAGAAAAACGCGTAGCAGATATACATAGCCACCATCAGAAAGCTTCCATGGGCAAAGTTAACAAGCTCCATTATTCCCCAAATCAGACTGAGCCCTACAGCGATGAGCGAATACACGGAACCGACCAGGAGCCCTGAAACGATTGATTGCGCTAGCATCTACTTAATTCCCTCCTATCCTGCATGCCTTTGTTGCCTCTTTGATTGTCCGACCCCCCCTGCGTGTAATACGGAGACCCTTCAAAACTGCTCACTACATACTAGCTTTCTCCTAACAGCCCGAAGTGTGCGATCTTCCGCATTAACTAAATGCTGTTTCACTGCACCAAAGGATTTTTCCCGGTCACCATCCAATAATAGCTTAATGATCTCCAAATGCTCCTTAGCAATAACCGTATATAGTGCTGTGTCACTCTCTTGCTCCACAAATGTGCGGACTCGCAGTGAGCGATTGCCTACAAAAGCGAGTATCTCACCTAACAAAGAGTCTCCCGCGCCTTGGAGTAAGATCACGTCTAATTGCAGGTCAACCCTAACAAAATCCTGATAGTCGATCTCCAAAGCGGGAGTCCGATAGATGCCTTCGGCGAGACTTCTGAGTTTTGTTAGGTATTCCCTAAGTTCGACACACTCTGAAATCTTTGCAGCCATCATTCCAGCAAGATATGGTTCCAACAACCTTCGGACCTCATAAACTTGACAAACATCTGTTTCAGTTATTCTGGAGACACGCGGCTTTCTATGAGCTTCACGGCATACCAGTCCCTCGGCACTCAGTCTAGCTAAGGCTTCTCTCACAGGAGTACGGCTTATGCCTAGAGATCTTGCAAGGAAACCGATAGGAATGACCTGATTCGGTAACAGTTCATTATTCATTATGGACTCCTTAACTTCCCTATAGGCTCTTTCTGATAGAGTCTCCACTATTATCTCTCGAATCATCCCTTTGCCACCTCTGATCATCTACATATAATTAATACACTACTCACATCGCTATTGAAGAGCTCTAAAGAATCTCGAAGCTTACTAGTACTTGCCTCTTGTGGGTCTGGTTGCCGTTTCCTCCAACAAAGTTCATTCTTATCTAGTTTTTTGAGAACGGCGTGACATGCTTCACCATCCCACGAAATTCTTCTTAAGAGGGTTTTTCAGAACTCTTAAGACTTAGTGTAAAATCTTTCTTGATCTTTTTGAGAAGTGTCTTGTCTGTGTAGATATCCACGGCTGTCATCGCAAGCGCTTTTGCTGCATTAAGCAGTACTGAACGTCCGGAGTCAGAGACAGTTGCCTCAGTAACCTCCGGTGTATGCCAGGTCAGGTTCTTCCCAAGGTCAATATATGGATGGATTGAGGGCACAAGATGACCTACATCGCCTATGTCAAGCGCACACATGATCCCATCGTACATGTTTTTCTCATCGATAGGGACCCCAAGGTGTTCCAGGTTTTTCCCAAATGCTTGTGCTAAAGCTCGATTGGGGACGAATTCCTTATACTCCCCATAAGAATGGAAGGCAACCTTGGCCCCGGTCATTGTCGCAGCACCTTCTGCGCATTGTGCGAGTTTATCATATACTTCTCTGGCTTCCTCAATCTGCGGTGCCATTATGAAGAAGCTGGACTCTGACAGATCCGGTGTTGTCACGGCTGATTCCCCACCACGGGTTATTATCCCGTGTATCATTGTGTGATAGGGTTTCAAATTCCCGCGCAGAGCATTTACTCCGTTAAAGGTCTGAATTGTAGCCGCAAGGGCACTAACTCCTCTCTCCTGGTCCATGAAGATCTGCGCGGCTTTTCCATGAAACTCAATTTCCACCTTAACTCGAGCTAGCGAGGTAGCGCAAATCGCTGTTATGTTCGATGGGTGAGTCATCATTACCACATCGATTCCATCGAAAACGCCTCCTTCTGCCAAAAGGACTTTTCCGCCGCCTCCCTCTTCAGCGGGTGTTCCTATCACCTGAACGCTTTTGCATAACTCTTCGAGCAACGGCTTTAGCGAAAGGGCAGCACCAACTGCCGCAGACGCGATCATATTATGCCCGCACCCGTGGCCGATTTTTGGCAGGGCATCGTATTCTGCGAGAAGTGCGATTACGGGACCATTTGCCGACATAGCTGGATAACGTGCACGAAATGCGGTCTCTAAGCCCGCGAGATTCCTTTCGATCTCGAATCCTTCCAGCTCCAGCAGATTTGTTATCCGTTGAACAGCCTTGTATTCATGAAATGCTACTTCAGGATGTGCGTACAAGTCCTTGTTGAGAGCCCATATCTTCCCTTGAGCAGAGTCTACTGCTCGTATGACACTATCCTTATACAATTTCACTGTTTACGTGTACCCCTTTCTGGACCACGATACCCAGTTAACCGGCTAGGAGGGGTCATACCCCCGCCTATACTGACACCGCCATACTCTCACCATAACAACTCACAAGTCTCCTCTGTTATTCAGCGTAGCATAGTCTCTTGCCAAAGCTCCTTCTCAGCCTGACGTCGCCGGCATTTCAGCCTCCTCCTCGCATGCGGGCGGCAGATCAAGCTACACCTTCTCTCCGCCTACGCCAAGTCGCACACAATTCTGCATCGCCTTAAAGAGGTTCAGTTGCCAGAACGTGACTTGTTCTCTCCACCAACAGCCGAGTCGTCACATTCACACCTTGCACTAGAAGATTCGGCGCTTCACCAACACTCCTGTCAAGTGTTATTCCTCTAGTGATTTCTTAGTACCAACGCTCTCGCCAACGAGTAACCCTGTTTTTCACTCGGAGAGGACATACACGGAAAATAATCCCTGGACTGCCTTGGGTAAGTCATGTCGCCCTCACTCACTGGATTCTATCTCCCCTTATCTGGTTTCTACCACCTGCCTCTGTGGTCTGAATTACTATCGGGCGTGTCCCTATCGATACCCAAGTCACCTCGCCAGCTTTGTACCTGGTTCCTACTCATTGATCCGGGTCTTTACTTCATAATCATGGCTTCCTGTCAGATTCCTCGCCTTATGATCCATCCTCGTCGTCTAACCTGAGCACCCCCAGTTATCAAAGCCCGTAGAGGAACTTCCATCTCCTGGTCTCACATGACAATACCTTGCACACAAAATAAGGTGGGGCAGGGTGACGAACTCGATCTCTCAAGTGCCACCCTCCCCCTTCCTTATCTTTTATGATTAATAATGCTTTCCGAACCCAACAACTAAGGGATATTCCAGACTATGTCAACCTCAGCGACGTTCCATGGCCAGATCACTTTCTGTACTTCGTCCAAGTACTGAATCATCATGACCCGCCCATAGATATTTTGATGGGTTGCGGGGTCGAACTTGACACCCTCCCACGGCAAACAAATTAGTTCACCTGGGAGGTCCGTCTCAAGTAGCGCTTCCTTGATCGCGAGCTTGTCTGTTGAGCCAGCTCTGTTAATGGCATCCATCAACGTCATGAACCCCACAAACGTTCGCGCCGATGTATCAGTTAGCGCAACGTCCTCCCCATAGCGCTCTATGAGCAATTCATTGATTCTCGCGGCAATAGGGTTCCTCTCAATAATGCTATCCGCCCACGATTGTCGCGACATCACGTAGTTGACATCTGCGCCCAAATCAAGAACAAATCCAGGTTTTGTGTGTCCAGTCCCGTTGGCGAGAATTGGTACGTCTACCTCGTATTTTTTCAGCGTTCTCTGGAAGAGCAGTGCGTCTGGCAGATAGGACGCCATGATAATCACATCGGGATCCTCGCGTTTCACTCTGAGGACCTCAGCATCTACATCTGTTGCTTCGTGCGGATAGGCAATGTTGGCCACTACTTCAAACCCTAATTCGGGAGCGCGTTCTACAACGATATCTGCTGAATCTTGGCCCCAGAGTGTATCCTCAGCAATAATCACGATCCTCTCAATATTCACATCGTCGCGCGTTTCGCTAAGATCTTTGAGGAAGTCCATCATGCTTCCAACATACGCATACTCATCTGGGCCGGTACGGAAAAACCATTCGAATTCCCTCTGCGTTAGTTTCGGTGAAGAGGAAGCAGGGTTAACATATGGTACTCTGTATTGCTCCGCCACTTGACTCGAAGTATCTGTCACAGCACTCTGGAAGGCGCCCATCATAACATCAACGTTCTTCACTGTTATAAGTCTTTCCGCCTCTGATTTTCCAATTTCTGGCTTCCCTTCACTATCTGCAATCACCAACTCTATTTTTGCCCCACCGAGGTTCGGTAACCCCTCTGATCGAATGATATCGCCGGGTGAGTCAAGATCATAGCTGTTATTTACAAGATCGACATAAAGCCTGTAAGCTTGTACATAGATCTTACCAGTGGCAGCCAACGAACCTGTAATTGGATAAACAATCCCGAGCTTAACAGTTCCTTCGTCGGCAAATGCCACGTTTACCAAGCCAAAAATAAGTCCAACCATCGCCAGTACTACCAAACCCCTTTTCATTCTAACCTCCTCTAGTGAAATCTGTGTTCCTGCTTTGGCTTACTACCAAAACACTCTAGTTCTCAATTAATGCAACGTCTCGTTTATGCCAGTAGTGCTAATCTTGATCGATCTTCGTTATTATGGAGACGGGGTCAAATGAGAAGAATAACCCCATCCCCTTTCTATGGACTGCACTGAAAGAAAAGACCTACGTTTTGTTTTAGTGCAGTGGTCTGTCGTCAGTATACCATTGTCGGCGCCCTGTCTCTGCTGCGACAGCCTCTCCGATAACGATTCTGATTGCCTCTATCATCGTTTCGATGTCCATACTCGGACCCGGATCTCGGCCGCCTGCCATCGATATGGCACGAAACTCAGGAGGGGTAGGATGGTGAATGAACAAGAATTTCACATCGTCCATTCCTTCCCTCTTAAGCAGGTGCGGAACGCTATACGCCATATAGTTACACAAATAGCTCCCGCAGTACTAAACCAAGTGTCACCATAGCCCTCTTTGTGATCTTTATCACCGACATAGGCAGGAATGCCTGCTTGAAGGAGAGCATCGCATATTCTTTCTACATCCAGGCTGCTTTCATACCAGCTTGGACCGTCAGGTTACTACACAACTTACTATATCACCTCCTCTCCTCTCAACAATACAATCCTAGGTTAAACTCCTTACCTTATACGGCACTTGAGATAAGTAACTCTTTCACCTCTCATATCTACAGTCAGTGTAGCATAGAAATCTGAATCCGTCAAATTATACTATCCCCAAAAACTGGACAAGGGAATAAGGTGCATGGTAGCCTGCAAAAAGCAGCAAGAAGGAAAGGCGAAATGCACAACCTGCGAAAGCGATATGATGCGGTATTTAAGGCAAAGGTGGCCTAGCCCGACTTTACCGTGTATATTTTGTAACATAGCATCCCTACGTGGAAAGCGCGACAAAGCCTGTATGACCTAACAGGGGTCCGTATCGGTTTAAGCCAAGGAGTTCATGGAGTTCTCGCTGCTCAGGAGACATTGCACTGATCGAGGTCCGGATTGCTAGCTTACCGCCACGGGCCTGCGGTGGAAAGATCATCGTCATTTCCCGGATATCCCCCAGTAGCTCAAGGGCCCGCTTAATCGATAGATTGGCGCCTTTCATGTTGAGCTCCCGTCGCATGAGACTTACCAGCATCAACGCTAGCACACAGGTAAATACGTGTACACGAACCTTTTGGTCTGTCCAGTGATATTGTGGGCGCAGCGCAATGTGATGTGGGTCTTTCATCTCTCGGAACGCATCCTCAACATGGTAACTGGCACGGTAGGCATGCACGATCTGAGCAGTAGTCCAGTTGTCATTGTCGGTGAACAGGATGGTCTTACCGAGAAGTGTCACTTGTAACTCCTCCCACGCATCCTGATTGAACCGGTAGGTGACGACTGGTAGGTGATCTTGCTCTGTGATCTTGACAGTGAACAGATCCTTCATGTGCCTTGCTTTCAACCGCTTATTAACCTTCTTCCGCGTAACAGCAACGGTGGGTCCATGCCCACTACGGACCTCTCCTCGTTGCCACCTCTCAAGTTGAGCAACGAGTTCGCGAAACCATTGTTGCCGCTTGACAATCTCACGGCGCAGGGTTTTTGCTTAAGTAATAAAGAGGTTCTTATTATAGGTGACCACCACAGTGCGTTTATGCCCAAAGACCATCTTCGTTGTTCGGTAGGCAGATACCCCGGGCAGTCCTTCTTGGTCCAGTGAGTGGAATTGCTCTCGTACTACTTTAAGTAGATCACGGTGCTGTGTCGGGACCAATGAGCCAACAAAGTGGTAGAGCGTAGCAGCGACGACGTCAAGGTTGTCCTTGGAGTTGTTCCCCTTGTCGAAAATGAGCGTAACGTGCTCCACACCAGCAGTAAGTCGCTTGCACCGGGTGACGAGTACATCACTCAGACTAGCAAAGGTAGGAGCATCAGCTTGGTTGCCTGGGTAGGTGTAGTGAAACAGAGGTACATGAAAGTCTGTTGTCACAAGCAGTGCGAGGCTGACGATACGCAAGTAAGCGCGTCCTTCCTTCCTTCTCCCCCGCTAGGCCAGGGTGGACTTCTCGTTTGAGGTGTCGATGAAGGTGAAGAAGTTGGTCGCATCAAACAACAGGCGGTCAAGGTCAAGACCGAACTCCTTAACCATCAGTACCATCAGGTCAGCTTCAATACTGGCAATCGCTTGCGGTGAAACACGATCCATGTTGTCCCAGTAGCGTTGACTGGTAAGTTGACGGCTCTTAATATCAACCAGTCGTCTGAGCACAGTCTTGTCAAACCACTCTCCTACCTTGGCCTTACTGCGGGGATCGACACAGCAGTTGATCACCTCCACCAGGAGGTAAGTACCAACAGAGGGACCATCACCGTGCTTTCTAACGTGTTTATTAATGATGGATACGAGGTGGAGCCGAGATGCTAGATCGTACAACGCAGCGACAGCCCCCAAGTCAGTGACAATCCCTTCTCTCTGTGGCTGGGGGATCAGTTGAGCTTCGCGGTGCTCAGTCACCGCGGTAATGATGTTGTCAAGGCGGCCAAGGTACTTCTGCCACACGATCTTGGGCTTACCATTTACCCGGTTGCACTGCCGGGCGTAGTAGTACGTTCTTCCTCGGATGACCTTTTTCGTAATGCTTGCCATGAGTTAGGTCACGCACTATTTGCGCCACTAAGTCAAGTGAGAGATCTGAATGCGCTCAAACTCTGGTATATGGCGAACAGTTAGTGCGGGAGTCTGAGTGATACAGGCGAGTACTGTTAGGTCATACACTTCTTGGCTGATACTTTGTCCGGGTTGTCCTACAAGGTAAAGACGAGTGAATCAGCTTGTACAGAGAGATTGCGAAACTAGTGAATACCCTGAACAGAGGGCCTATGACTGGTGAAATACCCTCTTGCGCGGTAAAGTCGCGTAGAGCATGAATCAGCATTGTGCGGCTTGTCCACACGATACACGGCATCTCGTATTCACCGCCGAACAACTGCATAGCAATACATACATCCTAAATTAGCGCCCGAACTTACTCTTACCTTTACCCTCTACGATAGCATTATCAATTTCAATCTCGCCAATGATTCTTCTTTCGGTAACCCGTCAACGTTCCAGCCATGGAGCGCGTAGTTCTCAGTGAGCATTCCATCAAACTTAGCCCTATCAAGGATCTCTCCCTTATAGGGCCCAGACTTTATAGGTTCCTTGAAGAACCTCTCCGGCGGATAATCATTTTCCCGATCAAAACCGCCATGGATTGCATTGAAGGACCTTTCCAGTGTATGAACACGTTCACCTATATCCATCAAGTCATTTTCATCTATCGCCCAGCCCGTAGCGGCAGAAACCAACTCGGCTAGATCTCCCCAAGTAATAAGATCAGAGCTTTGCGACACAGTGCTAAAAAAACATATACCCAGACTATTAAGCACGGCATGAAGGCGCTCATGAAATGCGACCAGCTTGCCTTTTCCCTCATAAGTAGCTGGGTCACCCGCGGTGCTTACGCCATAGATCTCCTCTGCAGTTTCGGGGCTGATCTCCCCAAGAGAGAACTCGGTAAGAGGGGACCCACTGCAATGTCCGCCTCCTCTTGTGGCGAGTGCAGCACCCAAACCATAACCTTTGGGCATCCGCATAGTCTCATACAGATCCTGGCCCTTCATGGTCATAGCCAGCTCCTCAGAACCTCTTCCTACAATTTCAGCAGCCTTCTTCACTCCCTCGGCTAGAATATCTCCGAAGCCTCTCCTGTACGCTATCTGTTCAATGAGCGTTATTAACGCTTCATGATTACCCCATGTCAACCTGAGGCCATTTGTGTCCTTCTCATGTAGAATTCCTTTTTCGTAGCACTCATAAGCCCAAGCAATCGATTCGGCAGCTGTGTCCATGTCGATTCCATATTCGTTGCAGAGTACGTTTGCTTTGATGATGGCTGGAGGATAAGAGATATCCAGCTTATAACCAAAATCTTGGATGGTATTGGCCTCCATTGCCTCTCCCACTGTCCCTGCATAAGGCCCTTCCCTAATCTCGTAAACGGCCCGGCACTTCAAAGGACAACCGATAGCGCTAAATCTGCGTCTCTCGTATTCCTTGAACGACAGTTTGGCTATCTTGTTTATCCTGCTCGGATCCATATAACCGTCTTGATAATGCCTAAAAGGAACTCCGCCGATTGCGTTCTTCATCGCTACAGTAGAAAGTGTGCCGTGTTCATTCATTCCTTCTAGCACTTTCGACTTCAACACCTTTCTCCATGCGCGTCTCGACACAGCTAGAAAACCCTTCGGATCAGCAACTTTAATAGTCCCACTTCCAAGTATAGCAACGGCTTTCAGTCTCTTTGAACCCATTACAGCGCCAACTCCACACTTAGCCGCTGCTCTAGCTTTATCTATGATAACGCATGCTCCTCTGACCAAATTCTCCCCTGCTGGACCAATACAGAGTACTCTTGCCTTCTTACCCAGTTCAGCCCGAATAATGTCATCAGTTTCGGACACGATCTTGCCCCAAAGACTTGTAGCATCTCTTATTGCAACTTCCCCATCAGTAATCGCGATGTACACCGGTTTTCCCGCTTTCCCAGTAACCATTATGATCCCGATCCCTGCGGATTTTAGTGCGCGCGCAAATTCACCGCCAGCATTGGCTGAGCCGATACCGTTTGAAAAAAGGTTCTTTGTGTCAACGCTCAGCCGGACCGCTCCAGGCACCGTCGTTCCTACTAGAAGGCCAGCGCCAAGCAGCAAGACGTTTTGGGAGTCCAGAGGTGATACCCCTGGCTTCACATTTTTGGAGAGGAGGAATTGGCTCAGTCCCCTGCCGCCCAGGAAACTCCTATATAATTCCTCTTCTCCTTCTGTGATTTCGACCCGTTGAGTGGTCAAGTCAACTTCGACAATCTTGCCAGATAAATCCGTGATGTTGAACATCACTCTCAGCACCTCCCCTAAGTTCTTCTGTAACCTAACCCGCTGTTCTCCCTAGTACAGAACAACTCTCTTCTCCATTGCCCAAATGATGGGCCATCTTAAATATCCCTACCTTTAGGAACAGTAGTGAAGCTCCTTGCCTACAGGGCAGGTCACTCTTCGTGATTCTCGTGAAACCCCAGCTACTAACTTCGGACGTCTTTCACTTCTAGATCGCATGGGATACCACTATCGTCCCTCCAGTATTGTGTCAAGAATGGAGAAACAATGATCCGAATCCACTAACCTTCTCTTTGACGCCCCCTAATCTAAGACATGACCAAAGGCTCGCTTGATTGCTTGAAATAACAGGCTTTCCAAGTTCCGTTTCAAGCTGATCCAAAACGTCTATTGTCCTAAAATCTGTACAGCTGATGAAGATTCCTTTGATATCAGGACCATCCAGACTCTTTGCCAGCCTATAAGCAGCAGACTTAGATCGACCCTCTTGATATGGTACAGAGTCTATTCTCGTTACGCGAATCCCCATTTCCGATAGGTACTCCACCAATTTCCGGTTAACCGCATCCGTATATGGTGTGCCAACCGCGATGTCTGTTAGTTGCATCACCTTCAAGGCTTCCGTAACTGCATTGCTAGTAGTCGTAACAAGTGTATTCTCAGTGTTACTCATCTTCCCGATAATAGCTTCGTTCCACTTCGTTCCTTCGAGGAGAGACCCACTAGTACACCCAAAGATAACTATATCAGGCTCTGCTTCTCCCACCCTGGCAACAGCATCAGGTATGTCATCTACTAATCTCTTTAGCGATTCATAAAACGTGTCTGAAGGCTTTTGGCCCTTGT
>Ga0114920_10000503_pt1 | contig 17044 bp, 10 predicted proteins | sample ChitaG_FD_88683 | JGI IMG/M metagenome (GOLD analysis project Ga0114920, IMG submission 88683) | Deep subsurface microbial communities from South Pacific Ocean to uncover new lineages of life (NeLLi) - Chile_00310 metaG | ecosystem: Environmental > Aquatic > Marine > Oceanic > Sediment ... | reverse complement strand
TGGCGAGGCAGAAAGCAATATTAAAGTGCCTGTTGACCCTCAAGAACAGAGCGCACAGAAACTGGCTGATATCGACATATTAAAGCTAGCTAGCCTGGCAAAACAGATCGAGACACATTATAAGTTCCCTCAAGATATTGAATGGGCCAAAGATGATAACGAGATTTTTATTGTCCAGACCCGCCCGGTAACCACTATCAAGCAAGCGACAATAAGCAAGACTGAAACCGAATTTGAAGCCAAGGTGCTTTTAACTGGGGCACCAGCCAGTCCCGGTATGGCTTCAGGGCCAGTGACAATAGTACCCGATGCCTCCCGCATTGATAGGGTCAAAAAGGGTGATGTCCTGGTTGCCGAAATGACTACCCCTGACTTTGTGCCGGCAATGAAACGAGCCGCAGCCATTTTAACCGACCGTGGCGGCAGAACAGCACACGCCGCCATCGTCAGCAGAGAGCTGAGTATCCCCTGTATTGTTGGAGCTGAGCAGGCAACCAATACCCTTAAGGACGGACAGATAATCACCATTGATGGCTCAACAGGTAAGGTTTATGAGGGCAATGTGGTCAAAGAAAAGGTGGCTTTAGCCAAAAAGCCCAAACAAAAAATTAAGACCAAAACCAAGGTTTATGTAAACCTAGCCCAACCGGAACTGGCTGATGTTGCCGCGACTAAGGATGTGGGTGGAGTCGGGCTACTTCGGGCTGAGTTTATCATTGCCCAGATTGGTGAACACCCTCGCTATATACTCAGTCAGCACCGAGAGAAGGAATTTATTGATAAGCTTGCCGAGGGGATTGCTGCCTTCGCCAAGGCTTTTAACCCCCGCCCGGTAGTCTACCGAACCACCGATTTCAAGACCAATGAATACCGGGAACTTAAAGGCGGTCATAAATACGAAGAAGTGGAAGAGAATCCGATGCTAGGCTATAGGGGAGCCTCCCGTTACATCAGGGAACTGGACGCCTTTGAGTTAGAATTGGAAGCAATAAAGAAGGTAAGGCGCAGCTATCGTAACTTGTGGGTGATGATTCCTTTTGTACGAACTGTTGAGGAAATGGCAAAAACCAAAGAGCTACTGGAATCCTTCGGGCTGAAACGCTCTGAGGACTTTAAACTCTGGATGATGGTTGAAGTCCCGTCTAACATCATCCTCCTTGAAGAATTCCTAAAAGTAGGCATTGATGGTATATCCATTGGCTCAAACGACCTGACCCAGTTTATCTTAGGAATTGATAGAGACAGCCCCAAATTGGCCGATGAATTTGATGAGCGAAATGAAGCGGTGCTGGTAGCTTTTGAGAGGGCGATTAAAGTCTCGGGGGCGATGGGAGTTACCTCTTCCATCTGCGGGCAAGCCCCCTCGGTATACCCTGAACTTACTGAAAAGCTGGTGGAATGGGGTATTACTTCAGTTTCAGTAAGCCCGGACATGATTGATACCACCAGAGAGATAATTGCTCAAGCAGAGGCAAGACTAAAACTTAATGATTAGTCGGCTTAACATTCGTCAGCTTGCTGAAGAAAAGGAGGAAGGCCTGTCTCCGTATGCTCAAAAAAGCGGGCTCTCCCGAGGCAGGCTAAGAGTAGAAGAGCCCTGCCCGGTGCGCACTGCCTTCCAACGCGACCGAGACCGAATTATCCACAGTAAGGCCTTCCGCCGTCTCAAGCATAAGACACAGGTTTTCATTGCGCCACTGGGTGACCACTATGTGACCCGGCTCACTCATACCCTAGAGGTAGCACAAATCGCCCGCACCATATCTAGAGCCCTAAACCTCAATGAGGACTTGACTGAGGCAATCGCCTTGGGACATGACCTGGGGCACACCCCCTTTGGTCACGTCGGGGAGGAAGCCTTAAATGAGCTCTACTTTAAAGGATTCAGACATAATGAGCAAAGTCGGCGCGTGGTTGACCTTTTAGAAAAGGAGGGTCAAGGGCTCAACCTCACCTGGGAAGTCAGAGACGGCATCCTAAATCACTCCAAAGAAGAGGGGGATATTCTAGGTAAGAGCGCCGGCAAGGCAAGTACCCTAGAGGGTGAGGTGTGTAAGCTCGCCGATGCCATCGCCTACATCAATCATGATATTGGAGACGCTATCCGGGCCGGTATCATCAGCGAGAACGATTTGCCACTGGGACCGATTAGTGTGCTGGGACGCTTTCATTCACAACGCATCAATACTATGGTCTGTGATGTAATTTCATACTCCTGGGCGGCAAGGGGTTCAAGCACCGAGATGCCAACTATAGGTATGAGTGCCGAGGTGCTTAAGGCGACCAATAACCTGCGTGACTTCCTTTTTGAGCGGGTATATAATTTACGTTTAGCTCAAGAAGAGGCAGCAAAGGCCAGGGAGGTGGTGAGAAAGCTTTATCACTATTTCTGCCAGCATGAAGACAAGCTGCCAGCAGAGTACCGCCTCCACGGTGATGACAGCGAGCAGAGGGTGGTTGATTATATCGCCGGTATGACTGACCAGTACGCCTTAAGAGTGGCTGAAGGACTGTTATCGGTCAAGACAAAAGACAAGGTTATATAGTTTATGAGTGTTATTGACGAAATAAAGCAAAAATTAGATATCGTAGAGGTTGTTGGCGAGTATGTCACCTTAACTAAAGCTGGACGAACCTTTAAGGGGCTATGCCCGCTCCATAGTGAGAAGCACCCTTCCTTCTATGTCTATCCCGAGCAGCAGAGCTGGCACTGCTTTGGCGCCTGCAACAGCGGCGGTGATGTGTTTTCTTTCATCATGAAAAAACAGAATATCAGCTTCGGGGAGGCGCTGCGGCTGCTGGCGCAAAAAGCCGGGGTTAGCATCCCTCAGACGTCCAAACCAGAAGCAGAGCAGAAAGAGCTAGAAAGGCTATATCAGGCTAATGAGGCGGCTGCCCAATATTTTCATGACCTACTTAACTCCGAAGCCGCGGAAAAGGCGAAAAACTATCTGATTAGCCGAGGTCTTGAAGCCAAGACGGTTGCCAGCTTTAACCTGGGCTACAGCCTTAGTAGCTGGGAAGCCCTAAAGCAACACCTTGCCGAGAGGGGTTATGCCACAAATGAGCTACTCAAAGCCGGTTTGATTCTAGAAGCGGAGAATGGCCAAACCCGTGACCGATTCCGTAACAAACTCATGTTCCCCATCTACAATGTGAGGGGACGAATTATCGGCTTTGGGGCCAGGGTGCTTGACGAGAAACTACCCAAATACATAAACTCACCACAAACGCCGATGTTTGATAAGAGTAGCTCCCTATATGGCATCAACCTAGCCGTGGCAGCAATAAGGGAGCAGGATTTGGCAATCATTGTTGAGGGCTATATGGATGTCTTAACCGCCCATCAAAATGGTTTTAGCAATGTAGTTGCCTCAATGGGAACCTCAGTTACTGAAAGACAGGTAGCCAGCTTAAAGAAGCTAAGTAGAAATATAGCCTTAGCCCTTGATGCTGATGCTGCTGGAGAGGAAGCTATGCTGCGCAGTGTGAGCTATGAAAACATCCTTGGCGCTGAGGTAAGGATAATTCAAATGCCTGAAGGCAAAGACCCGGATGAGGTCATCAAAGAAAATGCCTCATCATGGCAGCAGCTACTGGGAAAAGCTTTACCCGTCGTCGACTATTATTTCAATCGGGTTACCTCTTCTCTCGACCTAGAAAGAGCTAGGGATAAGTCTGAAGCCGCAGATAAACTCTTGCCCATTATTGCCGAAATAAAGGATATGGTGCGCCAAGCCCACTATTTACAAAAACTGGCTCGCCTAATTAAAGTTAGCCAACGTAGCCTTGAGACTCTTCTGGCTAAGGTTAAATCCAGCCAAAGCAAATTTAAAGCCCTGAGGCCAAAAGAGGAAACTACCCAGGCGCCTAAACCATTTCTCTCAAGCCCCGTTGAAGAATACTGCCTCACCCTGCTGCTTAAGTACCCTGAACTTAAAGCTAAAACGGAGGGGCTTTTGCCAGAATACTTTGAAAACAGCGAAAACCGCGAAATCTTTCTTGCCTGGCAAGAGGTAGGAGACCTCGAGTCACTTAAGGAGAGGCTTGATAATACTATTTGGGAGCACGTTTTATGGCTAGTTGCCAGGAGTTTACCTTCTGAACAAATAGAATCAAGATGGAAAGATTGTCTCCTCCGTCTTCAACAGATATACTTCACTAATTTAGCAAGGAAAAGAGAAGAGGCACTAGTATCAAAACCAGAATTACAGCTTACAATAGACGAACTAGGTAAATTTCAGGAACCAGCTAAAGAAATAAGTGATAAACTAAAAGAAATTTTTGCTCAAAAAAAGCGACAAAAACAAGGAGCCAGGGAGGTGGAAAATGGACTTAGCCAACAATAAGGATAAGCAAGAATTCACACCCCATGAAGGTGAAGAGGAATTACTTCCCAATGAAAGTCCACAAACCAAGTTTGAACGTTCGGCGGATTTAAGTGTAGAAACACCGGTAGAACAACTGGCAACATCAGAAGTAGTAGATGACCTGGTCCGCGTCTACCTTCATGAAATTGGCCGGGTCCGGCTTCTCACCGCTGAGGAAGAGAAAATCTTGGCTAAAAATATTGAGAGGGGCAAGCATATTGCCCGGATTAGAAAAGCCTACCTAGAAAAATATGGCAGGTTTCCTTCGGCAACTGAAATCATACTGGCGATGCTTAAAGAGCTGGAGGAGGAGGCTAATATCATCCGTATCCTCCAAGGGCTACTGGAGATAAAACCTACCAAAAAAATTATCCAAAGCATTTGTGACCCCAGAATTCGCCAGACCCTTGAAGGTGCGCTAAATCAACAACTTGTCGAGAGCCTCTCCGACCAGATAGGCAAGTCACTACCGGAAGCAGAGCAGCTCCTTATAAATCTCTCACTAAATATCAGCCTTATACCAAAGAAAATCCTTGATAATATCAGGGATAAGGTCTCCTTTAAGGACATAGGGAAGCTGGTAGAAAATACTGATTTCATCAGTTCTACTCAGGTTTATGAAAGGCAACTGGAGAACTTGTTTGAGAAGCTGGAGCGTGAGGCAAAAAGGGCAGAAAAGCACCTTACCGAAGCCAACTTACGCCTTGTGGTCAGCGTTGCCAAGAAACATGTCGGGCGTGGCATGTCACTTCTTGACCTAATCCAGGAAGGTAACATCGGACTAATCAGGGCGGTAGAGAAATTCGACTACCATCGAGGCTATAAATTCAGTACCTATGCCACCTGGTGGATTCGCCAGGCTATTACCCGAGCTATCGCCGACCAGGCTAGAACCATCCGTATTCCAGTCCATATGGTGGAGACGATTAATAAACTACTCAGGGTAAGCCGTAGATTAGCTCAGGAATACGGGCGAGAGCCTACCCCCAAGGAAATTGGCCTGGGGATGGAAATACCTTCAGATAAGGTCAGAGAGATAATCAAGGTAGCGCAGCTGCCGATTTCACTGGAGTCACCGATAAATGAGGAGGAGGACAGCCACCTTAGTGACTTTATTGAGGACCGTACCACCTTACCCCCCGCTGATGTTGCCTCAAGACAGCTCTTAAAGGAGCAAATTGATGAAGTCTTATCCACCCTCAGCCCTCGTGAGCAAAGGGTACTCCAGCTCAGATTCGGGCTTGAGGATGGACGAAGTCGGACACTGGAGGAAGTAGGCAAGGAATTTAGTGTCACCAGAGAGCGCATTCGCCAAATCGAAGCCAAGGCGCTGCGCAAACTTCGCCACCCCAGCCGAAGCCGTAGACTCAAGGACTACCTCGAGCAATAATTAGAGACAAGTAGTTAAGGACAAAATTGGATGATCCCAATCAAGTTAAGCATGCGCAATTTTATGTGCTATCGGGATAACATACCACCGCTTTATTTTGATAGCATTCACACTACCTGCATTACTGGCGACAATGGCAATGGCAAGTCAGCCTTAATTGATGCCATGACCTGGGCTTTGTGGGGACGAACCAGAGCCAAAAGTGATGATGACCTAATTCACCAAGGTCAGATGGAGATGGAGGTAGAGTTTGACTTCGCCGTCGGTGGGCAGACCTATCGCATCATCAGAAAGCACTCAAAACCCAGGTTTCGAGGGCGCTCCGGACAATCAAGCCTGGATTTGCAGATAGCCTCAAGGAATAATGGCTTCAGGTCAATCAGTGGCAACACTATCCATGAGACCCAGGTGAGGATTTGCGGCATCCTACACATGGACTATGAGACATTCACCAATAGCGCCTTCTTACGACAGGGGAATGCTGATGAGTTCACCAAGAACCAACCCTCAAAACGCAAAGAGGTATTAGCCAATATTCTGGGTCTTTCAATCTATGACAGGCTGGAAGAACGCGCCAAGGAGCTGGCAAGGGATAAGGAAGCCGGAAAAGCCAACCTGGAGAGCGCCATCCAAGAGATCAACAATGAATTAGCCCAAAAGCCAACCTACCAAAATGAGCTTGAACAAGCGCAGCAGGAGCTTCTCCGTATAGAAGAAGACCTAAAGCAGCGGGAACTAGTGCTTAACGACCTGAGAAAGAAGAAGGAACTCCTTGAGAGCAAAAAGTCGCAGTTAACCCAGCTAGAGGAGCATATAAGCAATATCCAGAGAAACCTGGGGCTCTGGGAAGGGGAGATTAAGGAGCGCCAGTTAGGAATCCAAAGTTATGAAGAGCTGATAGCCCAGCGTTCTAGCATAGAGGAGGGTTATGCCCGCTTTACCCAAACCAAAAGCTTAAATGAGGAACTTGACCAAAGGTTAAGGCAGTCTACCATCCTAACGCAGCGCAAACACCAGTTAGAGATGGCGATTGCCGAAAAAAGTCAGCATCTTTTAAGAGAACACGCCCTTGTGGAAAGTAAAATCGGGGAACTCCAGACTAAAAAGCAAAAACTGCCCCAACTTAAGAGTGAACTAGAGCAAGTACAGCGCAAGTTGAGCGAGCTGGCAGAGGAAGAGGAAACCCTGCACCAGAAGAGGCAAACCAGCCAAGAGCTCCGAAGTGAAGTTAAACACCTAGAATCCAGTAATTCTAGATTGGAGCAGGAGATAAAGGAAATGGAAGAAAAGCTAGGTCTGCTCCTAACCCAAAGTGGTGCTAAATGCCCACTCTGTCAGTCAAAGCTGGGCAAAGACGGTCTTAGGCGTATTGAGAAAAAGTATACCGTTGATAAACAGAGCAAAACCGAATCCCTCAAGTCAAATCAAGCCGAGTTAGTGAAAAAGAAAACAGAACTAGAGTCTCTGGAAAGTGAAATACCCCGCATTGAAGCCAAGTTAAATCAGGAGAAAGCTCAGGCCCAGGGGGGAGAAAGCGTCAAAAAGAAAGAGATTAGTGAAGCTGAAGCCGCTCAGGCCCAGCTAAGTGAGGTTAAAGATAGATTAGCTCAAATCGAAGGACAACTGGTGCGAAAGGACTTTGCCCCGACCGAAAAGCTGGCACTTCAGCAAATTGAAGATGAGTTAACCCAGCTTGGCTACGATTCACAGCAGCACGAGGAGGTGCGCCAGCGCTTGGCAAACCTTAGAGAGTATGAGAACTCAAAGCGAAAACTAGACGAAGCCTCAAGATTATTAAGCCAAGAAAAAGAGGCTACCTTAAGAGCCACCGAGACAGTTAGGGAACAGGGCGAGCTTCTTAAAGATAGCCGCCGCAAGGCACAAGACTTAAGCCAAGAACTTATCTTACTACCCCAGGTATCAAGTGACCTAACCCAGGCTGAAACTGGCTACCGGGCAATGGCCCAGCAACAACGGCAAGCCCAGGAAATGATGGGAAGTGCCAAAGGCAGACTTGAGCGCTGCCTGGAACTGGAGGGGAAAAAGAAGGAAAAGGAAAGGCTTTTAAGCCAGGTAGCAAGGGAGGAACAAATCTATAAAGAGCTGGTACAAGCTTTCGGCAAAAGAGGGGTGCCGGCACTTATAATTGAGAAAATGGCTCTGCCCGAAATTGAAGTTGAAGCCAATAGACTGCTGGGGCGGATGACTGAGGGTAGGATGCACTTAAAAATTGAAACCCAGCGGGAAACTAAAAAGGGGGATGTTTTGGAAACCCTGGATATCAATATCTCCGATGAACTGGGAACACGAAACTATGAGCTGTTCAGTGGCGGCGAAGCCTTCCGCATCAACTTTGCCATTCGCATCGCCCTATCTAAACTGCTCGCCAGGCGAGCCGGAGCTCCACTCTTAACTCTAATCATTGATGAAGGCTTTGGCACTCAGGACAGTACCGGCATAGAAAAACTCAAGGAGGCAATAAACTCAATTCAAGACGACTTTGAAAAGATATTTGTCATCACTCATATTGAGGAACTCAGAGACGCCTTCCCCACCCGAATCAATGTTACCAAGACTGCTGAAGGTTCAACCCTGTCATTAAGTTAGCTATAGCCCTAGGTCTGAAGCCACCCCTTTCATCGCCTCAAGTCCCAACTCGATAAACTCTTCAAGCTCAAGCCCGAGCTCAGTGCACTGGGAGATTTGCTCCCGACTTGCCCCGGCAGCAAAGCTCTTTTCTTTGAACCTTTTCAGTACTGATGAAGCTTCAAGACCAGCTAATTTCTTACCCGGGCGAACCAAAGCCGCGGCCACAATTAGTCCGGTTAGCGGGTCAGTGTAGAATAGGGCTTGGTCAAGCTTTGTCTCCAGGGGAATGCCGTGTGCCTCGTTGTGGCAGAGGATGGCATGTGCCATAGCCTCACTTGCCCCCAGTTCCCGAGCCAGGTCAGACCCGAGCTTACTGTGGTCAGCCATATCACCACCGGTGAGTTCCACATCTATATCATGCAAGAGGCCAGTGAGTCCCCACTCCTCCTCATCCTCACCAAGGCGTCTGGCTAAAGAGCGCATCACCGCTTCAGTAGCCAGCATATGCTTTACCAGGTTTTCATTTTCCACATTAGCCTTAACCGAGTCAAGGACTTCATTGCGCTCCATGCTCACCTCCTTTCGTAGTTGGTTTTAAAAGTACCGCTAATATCAAAGCAAAAACTCCGCACAAACGAAGGGGACAGCACAAGTATGGAAGGCACTTACTTAGCCACAGCATAATCTGCCTTAGGCAAGAGCCGGCTTAAATACCGCCCTGTAGCCGATGATTTTTTCTTAGCTACTTCCTCAGGTGTTCCGGTAGCTACAATATAGCCACCCTTATCCCCGGCCCCAGGTCCAAGGTCAATGATGTGGTCAGCATTCTTAATCACATCAAGGTGATGCTCGATGACAATCACGGTGTTGCCAGCATCAACCAGACGCTGCAACACCTTAAGTAGTGCCACAATATCATCAAAGGCAAGACCAGTGGTGGGCTCATCAAGAAGATAAAGCGTTTTGCCAGTGGCACGCCGCGAGAGCTCGGTAGCCAGCTTCACCCGCTGTGCCTCACCGCCAGATAGCGTCGGGGCTGGCTGACCCAGACGAATGTAGCCCAGCCCCACATCCCGTAGCGTCTCCAGCTTGCTTCTGACCTTGGGGAAATGCTCAAAGAAAGCTAGCGCCTCCTCTACCGTCATGTTTAAAACCTCAGCGATATTCTTACCCTTAAACCTAATTTCCAAAGCCTCGCGGTTATAGCGCTGCCCCTTACAAATCTCACAAGGGACGGTAACATCAGGCAAAAACTGCATCTCAATCTGGATAAAGCCTTCGCCACGGCAGGCTTCACACCGCCCGCCCTTGACATTAAACGAAAACCGACCCGGCCGGTAGCCCCTCATCCGAGCCTCAGGAACGGTGGAGAACAGCTCCCGAATTGGGGTAAAGGTACCAGTGTAGGTAGTTGGATTGCTGCGAGGGGTGCGTCCAATAGGTGACTGGTCAATATTTATCACCTTATCAATATGCTCAATGCCAATGATATCATCACAGTCACCAGCCTTCTCCCTGGAATTATAGTAAATCTGTGCCAGTTTCTTATACAGAACATCACTAATCAGGGTGCTCTTGCCACTACCGGAAACGCCGGTGATGCCAACAAACTTGCCCAGGGGAATATGAACATCTATATTCTTTAAGTTATTCTCCCTAGCCCCCTTGACTATTATCTCACTATTAAAGCCAGCACGACGCCTTGAAGGTAAAGGGACCTTCTTGGCACCGCTTAAGTAGAGTCCAGTTACCGACTCTTGGCAATTCATAACATCAGTCAAAGTCTCGGTGGTGACAATAAAGCCGCCGTGTTCCCCAGCCCCGGGACCCATGTCAATAATATGGTCTGCAGCCCGCATCATGGCTTCATCATGTTCTACAACCAGTATGGTGTTACCCAAATCCCTCAGCCTCTTTAAGGTCTGAATCAAGCGGAAGTCATCGGCAGGGTGAAGCCCTACCGTGGGTTCATCGCAGACATAGAGCACCCCCATCAGCCCACTGCCAATCTGTGTTGCCAGCCGGATTCTCTGTGCCTCGCCACCAGAAAGGGTGGCTGAAGCTCGGTCAATGGTCAGGTAATCCAGACCCAAGTCTTTAAGGAAGCCAAGGCGGGCCCCTATCTCCCTTAAAATCTGGCGGGCAATTACTCGCTCACGTTCATTGAGCACCGCCTTTCTGTTACTTGAGCCAATGGCAGCTATCCACTTAAGTGCCTCATTAACTGCCAGGGTGCAGACATCCATAATATTCTTACCGCCAATGGTAATGGCTAAAGACTCTGGTTTAAGCCTCCTGCCCTGGCAGGCTGGACAAGGGTTGTCAATCAGATAGCGTCCAATCTCACCGCGGGTAAAGTCTGATTGGGTATCACGGTACATCCGCTCCAAGGCCGGTATCACCCCTTCATAGCCAAGGAAACGCTCCCTTAAGTGACCAAAACGCCGGTACCTAATCCATTCCCCCTCTCCACCATAAAGGATAAGTTTAAGGTGATGCTCATCAAGCTCCCTAACCGGGGTATGAAGGGAAAAGCCGTAGCGCCGCCCTAATATTTCTAACTCATCCATATGCCAGGAAGACCACCAGCCGGGGTGAATCGCCCTCAGCAATGGAACGTGCTTTATTCGGTATCACCAGGTCTGGGGCTATCTCCAGCTTAACCCCCAAGCCACTGCACTGACGACAAGCGCCGTGAGGGCTGTTAAAGCTAAAGGTCCTGGGGGCAATCTCACCTAGGCTAATCCCGCAATAGACACAGGCAAAGTGTTCTGAAAATAGTAATTCCTCACCGTCAACAATTGATACCAGTACCACCCCGGCCCCAAGTTTTAAGGCTGTTTCCACTGAGTCAGCAATGCGGCTCTGACTACCACTCTGCCCGATTATCAGTCTGTCAACCACCACCTCAATGGAGTGCTTTTTGAATTTATCAAGTTCAATCTCTTCAGAGAGGTCATAAATTTGCCTATCAACCCGAACCCGGACATAACCAGCCTTGCGCAGGTCACTAAAGACACCCTGGTACTCACCCTTACGGTCCCGAACCAGCGGTGCCAAAATCATAATGCGGCTGCCTTGGGGGAGATTTTGAATGGCATCAACAATCTGCTGCACTGTCTGCATGGCAATCTCCCGGCCGCACTTGGGGCAATGGGGGTGACCGACCCGGGCAAAAAGCAGCCTTAAGTAATCATAGACTTCAGTTACCGTCCCCACCGTTGAGCGAGGGTTGTGGCTTGGTCCCTTCTGGTCAATAGAAATCGCCGGGCTTAAGCCCTCAATGTAATCAACATCAGGCTTTTCCATCCTGCCCAAGAATTGACGGGCATAAGAGGATAGGGACTCTATATAACGGCGCTGCCCCTCAGCATAGATGGTGTCAAAGGCCAGTGAGCTCTTCCCCGAGCCAGAGACACCGGTAATTACCACCAGCTTATCCCGTGGAATAACGACATCTATATTTTTCAGGTTGTGCTCACGAGCCCCTTTGACGACAATGGCATCAAACGACACTTCTAATACCTCTCCTTATCCTCTAAAGATTTTAGCATTAAGTCTTAAGGCACAACAAGTTTATGTGGTAGTGATTAGCAGTGCTCTAGTCTTTGGCCATTGAGGGAGCTTTGCTTGAAGCTTTAAGCTTTTGCTGACAATCTTCAAGCCACTTCTCCAGTCCGCAGACATTGCAAGTGTTTAGGCGACAGTCGGGGGTCTCTTTACCTGCTAAAGCATGTTCAAGTTCTCGCTTAAGATAGGCTGTACTTACACCGACATCAATGTGAGCCCAAGGCAGTGCTTCGTCTGGGGAGCGTTCCCGCTGGGCATAAAATTCAGGACTAATCCCAGCCTCAGCAAAGGCGCGGCGCCAATTCTCAAAGTTGAAGTGTTCACTCCAAGCATCAAACCTAGAGCCCAACTCCCAGGCACGGTAAATAACTTTACCTAAACGCCTATCTCCTCGCGACAGTGCCGCCTCAAGCAGGCTCGTTTTGGGGTCCTGCCAAGATGGCTTAATTCCCAGTCGACGCAGCCCCCGCTTAAGCAACTCGTGCTTGGCTATTAACTGGGGTTCACCCTCCTGAGCCACCCACTGGAAAGGCGTATGTGGCTTGGGGACAAAGGTAGAAAGGCTAATTCTTAGCTGGGGTCTTCTACCTTTAGTTCTCTTAGCTAAGTCCTGGACTTTGCCCACAAGCTTGGCAATATCTTCAACATCCTCCTCAGTCTCACCAGGCAGTCCAAGCATAAAATACAACTTTAGGTTCTGCCAGCCTCCCTCAAAGGCAAGGGCTGCTGTCTCAAGCAGTTCTTCCTCAGAACCAGCCTTGTTGATGATTTGCCGCAGCCTTTCACTCCCTGCCTCCGGGGCGAAGGTGAGCCCGGCCCTCCTGTGGGTGGGGAGAGAGTCAGCCAGCCTTACCGAAAAGCTGCCAATTCTGAGACTGGGCAGCGACAGGCTCAATAAATGTTCCCCATAACGCTGGGATAACCTAGCTACTAGCTCTTCAATCTGGGAATAGTCACAGGTGCTTAAAGAGACCAGTGAGACTTCATTATAGCCACAGTTAGTTATCAATTCTCCCACCGCCTTCACCACTTCATGCGGTGGGCGCTCCCGCACCGGACGGTAGATAATCCCAGCCTGACAAAAGCGGCAGCCACGGCTGCAACCGCGCTGAATCTCTACTGCCCCGCGGTCATGCACTACCTCAAGATAAGGGACTACCGGTTTGGTAGCCGGGGGCGGAAGTTTCAAAATTATTCGCCGTTTGATAGCTGGACTTGCCTGAGCCACCGCTGGTGTAATACCTTTAAATGAGCCATCGGGCTGGTATAAAACCTCATAAAGGCTGGGCACATAGATGCCGGGGATAGTAGCCACCTTGAGCAAAAGCTCCTTTTTGCTTGTTCCTTTACCCTTTTTCCAATCTCTGAGGGCATCTAGTAGCTCAAGTACTACCTCCTCTCCATCCCCAATGACAAAGAAGTCAATAAAATCAGCCATCGGCTCCGGGTTTAAAGCACCGCAACCGCCGGCAATCACTATCGGATAACTGCCATCCCTTTTTGAAGCCAGGACTGGTATTTGCCCTAAGTTAAGCATATTGAGGACATTGGTGTAAGTAAGTTCATAACCAAGTGAGAAACCAATAATGTCAAACTCTTTTATGGGGTGTTTTGATTCCAGACTCAAAAGAGGGATGCCCTCCCGCTTCATCACCGCCTGCATATCCGGCCAGGGGGCATAGACCCTCTCGGCAAGGACATCCGGCTGGCGGTTTAATAAATCATAAAGGATGGGTATGGCGATATTGGACATACCTACTTCATATAAATCTGGGTAGCTTAAGACAAAGCGGATTGGGGTTTTGTCCCAGTCTTTGATGATGCTATTCCACTCACCGCCAGTGTAGCGGGCTGGTTTGGTAACCTGAAGTAGTATGTTATCCGAAAAATCCAATCTGCTTCCCGAATTATCTATTATAGCCTAAGCAGAAGGTGACAAACCAGTTAAAAAGGTAAGCCTTTAAGCTAGCTATCACCCAACTCTGAGAGGTCAAACCTCATCCCATCCCTGGCTGAAAGCACCCTAATGCCAGCCTCTCCAGTTAATTTCTGGGCTATCTGCCAAGGTTTTGCCCGCCACATGGTCATACCAAAGTGGGTCAAAATAGCTACCTTGGGCTTAACAGAAGTAATGATACGAACCGCATCGGGTAAGGAAAGGTGGTCATAAGGGTGACCTGCCTCCAGTCCAACCACATTGATAATCAGGAGCTCACCTTGATAACTCTGGCACAGCTCATCAAAATAGCGGCTGTCGCTAATATAAGAAAAGGTATGCTCCGGGGTTTTAAATACCATACCGTAGGTCTCTACCGAGTGTATATGCCGCAGCGGGGTAGTAAAAGAGATGTTGCCAACAGAGTAGGTCTTACCTTCCGCCAAGACCTCAACACCCTCAAGGTTCTCTCTAAGATGAGAGAAGACAACCGGCTCACCCCCGAGGGCATCAGAGGGGGCAAAAAGCAAGCCATGTCGCTTTAGTCCACCCTGAGTCATCGCCTCAACCATAATATTGGCATCTGCTGAATGGTCCAGATGACGATGCGATAAAATAATGGCGCTTAATTTATCGGCTTTCAATTTCCTTTTCGCCGACTGAACTAGACAGCCTGGACCAGGGTCAAGGAGTATTTCAGCACCACTTAAGCTTAGCCACAGGCCGCCTGAGGCGAGGAGCTGGTTTATAACCACAAATCTAGCCCCGGCCGTCCCCAGAAAGGTTATGCTGTCAGCTGATGGGCTTTCCCCTCCCATAATCAGTCTAACTATAGGGGATAGCAGTATTTTTTACAAATTAGTCTTCCTTCGCCTCAAGGCTTTTTGACAGTTAAGAGAAAGCAGATTAAACTAGAGCCAGCCTCTCAAAAGGAGAAGGAAGTGGAACGGATATGGGCACCGTGGCGCATTGAGTATATCGAGATGGAAAAACCTGAAGGCTGTATTTTCTGTGACAAACCTAAAGAGAAAAGTGACAAGCTAAATTACCTCTTATATCGGGGGCAGAAGAACTTCGTTATGCTGAACGCTTATCCCTATAACCCAGGTCACCTTCTGATTGCACCCTATCGGCATATCTCAAGTCTTGAGGAGCTAACCGATGAGGAGCTTGATGAACATTTTAGATTAGTTCGCCGTAGCCTTAAGCTCTTAAGAGAGGTCTTTAACCCCGGTGGCTTTAATCTCGGCGTAAATATGGGCAAGGTAGCCGGGGGCGGCATCAGTGAGCATGTCCATACTCACCTCGTACCCCGCTGGGGGGGTGATACCAGCTTCATGGCAGCCCTAGCTGACACCAAAATAATACCTGAAGCCCTAAGTAAGACCTATAAAAAGCTGAAGGGCAAATTCTAAAGCGCGCTTATTGGATAGCCCTTTTCTTATCACGTATAGTGTGTTATAATACGACTCGTAGAACCTTTATAATCAAAAGAGAAGGCAAAACTAACAGCACTAATTGCCTAGCTCTATAGCCTCAACTGAAACAAAAACACTGATAGGTAACCTTAAAAGGAGCCTTCTGGTGATTAGAGCGGGGTGGAACCACCCGTTCCCATCCCGAACACGGAAGTGAAACGCCCCAGCGCAGACGATACTGGGGGGGCAACCCCTTGTGGAAAATATGCCATTGCCAGGAGGCTCTTAAAGAAGGGACGGCATCCTTCCCGACATCAAAGACAGAGTAGATTAAAAAGTGCACACTTTTGACCTTAAGAAGCAGTTGCTTTATAATAGACCCAAGGGCGTTTATTGAGAGGGAGCTTAAGGAGAAGAGATGGCTAGCCGATTTGACAAATTCTCAGAGCGAGCCCGCCGTGTGCTCACCCTAGCCCAAGAAGAGGCACGTCTGCATAACCATAACTATATTGGGACAGAGCATATTCTGCTTGGTCTGGTACGGGAAGATGAGGGGGTAGCGGCTAAGGTTTTGGCTAGCCTGGGTGTAAGCTTAAGTAAGCTGCGTTCGGCAATAGAATACGCTATTGAACGCGGTGAAACACACCCTAGTGAGGAAACCGGACTTACTCCTGGGGCTAAGAAAGTCATCGAGCTGGCAATTGATGAGGCACGCCAGCTGACTCATACTTATATCGGAACTGAGCACCTTCTCCTAGGCTTGCTGCGTCATGGAGAAGGAGTAGCGGCTAGTGTCTTAGACAGCCTTGATGTCACCCTGGATAAGACACGTGCTGAAACGGTTCGCGTCTTAAGTCAAAGTATTCCCAAGGCCAGAGCTGCCCGCTCTCAGAGCCGCACCCCGGTTTTAGACCAGTTAGGCATTGACCTGACCGCAGCTGCCCGTGTCGGCAAACTTGACCCGGTCATCGGACGGATTACCGAGATTGAGCGAATCATTCAAATCCTCAGCCGTCGCACCAAGAATAACCCCGCCCTTATTGGCGAGCCGGGTGTGGGCAAGACAGCCATTGTTGAAGGCCTGGCACACCGCATTGTTGCCGGTGATGTTCCGGAGACGCTGGAGGGGAAACGGATGGTAACCCTGGATATGGGGGCGGTAGTAGCTGGGACAAAGTACCGCGGTGAGTTTGAAGAACGGTTAAAGAAGGTTATTGAGGAGATAAAAACTGCTGGAAATTGCGTGCTCTTTATTGACGAGTTCCATACTATGGTCGGGGCTGGTGCTGCTGAGGGAGCAGTGGATGCAGCCAATATCCTCAAACCCTCATTAGCTCGAGGCGAACTGCAATGCATCGGGGCTACTACCCTTGACGATTACCGTAAGTATGTAGAGCGGGATGCGGCTCTAGAGCGCCGCTTCCAACCAGTTTTGGTAGTTGAGCCTTCCGTGGATGAAACACTAGAGATTTTACGTGGTATTAAACAGCGCTATGAGGAGCACCACCACCTGGCGATAAGTGACGAGGCACTGAAGCAAGCAGCAACATTAGCCGCCAGATATATACCTGACCGCTTTTTGCCCGACAAAGCTATTGACCTGGTTGATGAAGCAGCATCACGAGTGAGGATTAAGCACAGCACTATACCTATTAGCCTGAAGGAAGCCAGACTAGCCGAGGATAGTGTGCGTAAAGATAAGGATGCCGCCCTGGCTACGCAACAATACGAGTATGCTGCTGAATTGCGTAGCCGTGAGCTTCAAAAAGAG
>Ga0114920_10000502_pt1 | contig 17062 bp, 24 predicted proteins | sample ChitaG_FD_88683 | JGI IMG/M metagenome (GOLD analysis project Ga0114920, IMG submission 88683) | Deep subsurface microbial communities from South Pacific Ocean to uncover new lineages of life (NeLLi) - Chile_00310 metaG | ecosystem: Environmental > Aquatic > Marine > Oceanic > Sediment ... | reverse complement strand
GCTACTCTTCCTACTTTTCTACGCTGGGGGTTTCCTCGAGGAAGTGCTCGTGGGCGGGTGGGACACTTACATCTCCCCCGGGCTGACTTCGGCATTTGGGAGGTTGGGCTCTGCAGGTCAGGCCCTTGACATAGGGATCAACCAAGGCATTGCGGGCATCCTAGCGGTGATGGTCCCCTATATCTTTGTATTTTTCTTGGCGTTTGCGGTGCTGGAGGACACGGGCTACCTCCCTCGCATGGCGTTCGTGATGGACTCGGCGATGCACAAAATCGGGCTACACGGGCGCGCGGTGGTCCCCATGCTGGGTGGGTTCGGTTGCAATGTCCCCGCGGTGATGGCCACGCGCACCCTCACTACTCAGCGCGAGCGGTTCATTTCTGGATTCCTAATCACCATGATACCATGCTCGGCCCGCACCGCGATCATCCTGGGGACGGTCGGGTTCTTCCTCGGGATAAGGTACGCGCTAGTGATATACGGGGTCATTTTGGGTTTAATCTTCATCGTGGGGTGGGTACTCAACCGATGGCTGCGCGGGCGGGTCACCGGGATGATCATGGAGATACCACCGCTTCGCAGGCCGATGCTCAAACCTGTGTTCCACAAGACCTGGATGCGCATGAAGGCATTCGTCTACGTCGCCATCCCACTGCTCCTCCTCGGGGGGCTGATGATCGGGGCGATGCAGGTCTCGGGGGCGATGGACGCGGTAGTCGGCCCGCTCTCCCCGCTAACTACGGGCTTGCTTGGACTTCCGGCAGTCGCAATCGTCCCACTCCTCTACGGGTTCATCCGGAAGGAGGGAGCGCTGGTGTTGCTCGTGGCGGTGGCCGGGACCTCGCAGCTCAACGCCTTCATGACCCCGCTTCAGCTATTCGTGTTCGCCTTGGTGGTGGCGATATACGTGCCCTGCATCGCGACCGTGGCGGTGCTGGGCCGGGAGCTGGGGTGGAGGAACGCGGTCGTGATAAGCGTGAGCACCTTCCTGCTTGCCCTACTCGTGGGCGGGCTGTTCTTCCACCTGAACCCGCTGGGGATGTAGATTATTCCAATTTAGCAAATTTATTACGTGCAAATGAACAAAATAAATATTGATTAACATGCGACGAAGATGGTGCCGCCGATGGTCGGGGCCCGGGAGGCCCATGAAACCTAGGTTCATACGCGTTATGCCAGGTGTGGCACGATTCGCCCCGATAGATCCGGATGGTTTGCCCACACCCATGGGCGAGCCGATCTACATGGATTATGACGAGTTCGAGGCTTTTCGTCTTATCTATCACGAGGGGCTGAATCAGGAAGAAGCCGCCAATCGGATGAAGATCTCACGTGGGACGGTGTGGCGTTGCTTGGAGAGCGCCAGGAATAAAGTAGCCCGCATGCTCGTCGAACGTCGTCCACTTGTGGTCACGCCTTCGCCTCCCCCGCCCCCAGAGGAGTCTGGCATTTGACCCATGTCAATGGGATGCGGCTCACGGTCTTGGTTGACGATTCTAAGAACCCGATTCGACCCGAACTCACCGCCAAGCATGGGCTGTCTTTCTTCATCGAGCTGAAAGGTGGTGGGAAGACCACTAATTTGCTGATGGATACTGGACCGTCCGCTGATATCGTTTTACAAAATGCTCAGAAACTCGACATCACTTTGAAAAAAGTAGATTCGATCGTGCTGAGCCACGGACATTACGATCATACCGGCGGGCTCTTAGGCGTCCTAAAACACATCGGCAAAAAAGTACCCGTGATTATCCACCCAGAGGCGCTTGATCCAAAATTTGCAGTAAGGAAGAAGCGTCTCAAAAAAGCCGGCATTCCTTTTCAGGTTTCAGGGTTGGAGAAATCAAGCGGTATCTTGACTCTAAAACGGGGGCCGACTTCTGTAGCACCTAGGATTTGGGTGAGCGGGGAAATCAAAAGAGCCAGTCCATTTGAAAAGGTTAAAGGTTTCAAAACCGTGAGGAGAGGCAAACTCGTCAAGGATTACATGCCGGATGATCAGGCTCTTTTCGTGGTGGTTAAGGGGAAAGGGCTGGTGGTCGTCACGGGTTGCGCTCACGCGGGGTTGATAAACACGATTAAGCAGGCTCAAAGGGTGGCGGGTTCAAGCGGTGTACATGCAGTCGTTGGTGGGTTTCACCTAGCTGGTGCAAGCGCGGGAAGGACAAAAGCGACCATCGAGGAGCTCCAGAAAGCTTGTGTGAAAGCCGTTATGCCATGTCACTGCACTGGAAAGAAGGCAATCGCGAAATTCATCAAGGCATTTGGTGAAAAGTGCAAGCAGCTTAGAACCGGCGATGTGGTCACGTTTTAAGGTTGAAAAAATCTCGCATGATTTTAAATGCACCACAAAGTTTTTATGTGCAATAGCACAAATTCAGAAATGCGATAGCACAAATAAAGGTGATAACGAATGTGGTGGCCTAGAGGTCGGAGATGCTGGTGGTGGTACATGAATCCATACATGATGTATCCGCCCTATCAGCCACACGTGCAAGCGCCGCAGCAACCCTCGCAACCTGCGCAGCAACCCGCACAACAACCCCCAGCGGCACCTTACTACCCGCTCCCGCCGTTCGTGCCTCCACCGACGCCCGAGCAAGAGATCGAAGCGCTGGAGGCATACAAGGCTGAGATCGAAGAGGAGCTCAAAGGGATCGAGGCCAGGATAAAAGAGTTGAGGGAATCCCTGACCAAAGAATCCGGCGGTCAACCATCCGAAACCGGGAAGTGATGATTTGAAGCTCAAAGTGGCCGTTGCTACAAAGGGGCCCAAAGGTTTGAAGGACGAGGTATCCTATGAATTCGGCAGGGCTCGAACTTTTACAGTTATCGACCTCGGAGACAATCAGGTCAAAAACGTGAAAGTTGTGAATAATCCAGCAGCCTCGTATGAACACGGGGCAGGGCCGATAGTCGTAAAGATGCTCGCTGACATGAAAATCGAAGTCGTGGTCGCGGGTGAATTCGGTCCAGGAGCTTCGGTGCTCCTCAAGGATAAAAATATTCGCGCGGCCAAGGTTAAAACCGGGACAAACGTCAGTCGAGCTGTGAGTATGATTAGGTAGGGGTTGGGTGTAATTCGGGGCAGACCCATGAAAGTAGCAATACCTTCCAATATGCCAGGCGGGCTGGATGCCAAGATATTCCCCCATTTCGGCAGGTGTGATGTATTCGCGGTAGTTGAAATTAAAAACGGCAAAATAGTAGGTGGGGGCACCATCGACAACCAAGGGGTGCATTTTGGTTTTGATAAAACACCAGCAGAAATCTTGGCATCGAGCGGCATAGACGCGGTAGTAGCACAGGGAATGGGCCCCAAGGCTCTAGAGCTCCTGGGACAGAGCGGCATCAAAACATATTTCACCTCGACCAAAACGGTTGGGGAGGCCGTACGTGAGCTGATTGAGGGCAAGGCCAAGCTGGCCACGCCCGAGGAAGCTTGCAAGGAATCAAGGTCATCAACTGGACCACCTCCGACCGCTCCCATACCTCCCTTTGGCCCTGGGATGGGCCGTGGGATGGGAAGAGGAATGGGGAGGAGAATGGGGTCCTATCCACACGCCCCCGCTTACCCGCCAATGGCCCCGCCAATGCCGTATCCTCAACAACAAATGCCGAAGCCTTCGCCCCCACCCACAGGCCGCTTTAAAGTGGGTGTCGCAAGCCAAGGAACTGGGGGGCTCGACGACATGGTATCGCCGATCTTCGGCAGGTGCCCAAGCTTTACCATCGTCGAGATTGAAGGGAAAGACATCAAGAATGTAAAGGTTGTGCCGAACCAATTCGTTTCTGCGCCTCACGGTGTGGGAATCGCTGTGGTCCAGATGCTATCAAGCGAAGGGGTGAAATTTATTTTGGCCGGACGATTCGGCCCTTGGGCATCCTCGACCTCTAGCCAATTCGGTATCCAAATGGTCATGGTTCCGCCTGGCGTGAGGATTAGGGACGCTATCAATCAATATCTCGTCGGTTCACGCTAGGGTGCCGCGATTGAAGGAAATTGTGGTTGCTAGCGGGAAAGGTGGAGTTGGTAAAACCACGGTCGCTGCATCGCTCGCGGTTTTTTTGGCCAAAACCGGGACTAAAATCGTTGCAGCGGATGCGGATGTCGATGCACCGGATCTCTTGTTGGCACTCGGCGGCGGAAGGACGATTTCCTCAACCGAGATCGAAGCTTCTGAAAAAGCAACGATCGATGAGTCGAAATGCACTGGATGTGGTGATTGCGTCAGCGCATGCCCGTTTGGTGCAATTGTGATGGATAACCACCGCCCAACCGTCGTGCGACTGATGTGCGAGGGCTGCGGCGTGTGCAAGGTTGTCTGCCCCGTCGATGCGGTTGAGGTGAAAAAAGCGGTGACGGGAACCCTGAAAATCGAGGATACTAAGTACGGGTTCCCGTCGGTGACTGGGTACCTGAGGCCCGGCGAACACAATTCGGGATACCTCGTAGCGAGCGTAAAGAATTCCGGGAGAAAGACGGCTGAGGACTTGGGGGCAAAAGCGCTCGTGGTCGACGCCGCACCTGGCATAGGTTGTCCAGTGATCGCTTCGATTACAGGGGCTAGCTATGTTATTGCCGTTACCGAGCCGACGCCCGCCGCCAAGCGGGATCTGGAACGCTTGGTCAAAGTCATAAAGCACTTCGGGGTTCCGGTGGGGGTGGTGATAAACAAGGCGAACCTTTCGGATGATTTCAGGGGCGTGCTTGAGGACTGGGTAAAACATGAGCTAGGTTATCAAATTTTAGGCGAGATTCCCATCGACTATGAAGTTGTTAAAGCTCTAGTGAAAATGGTGCCGGTCACCGAGTTTAATCCAAACGCTGAAGCATCGAAGATCTTGACTGCGATAGCCAAACGCGTGAAGGATGAGGTCTTACCATGAAGTCTGGTGGGGGGGCATCAGCGAAATTACTCAGGAGAAAGCGCGTGAGCGTGCCCGTGATAGCAGTCACCGGTGGGAAGGGCGGCACAGGCAAAACCACGGTTGCGGTGAATTTAGCCGTGGGGCTGAGCATGAAAGGTTCCAAGGTCATGTTGGTTGACGCAGATGTTGATGGCCCTTGTTGCGCGATGTTGCTTGGAGCAGAGTTGGACGCCGGCGAAGAGGTTAGAATGTTTAAGCCGGTGATAGATGCGGCGAAGTGCACCAAGTGTGGAAAGTGTGTGGATGTCTGTCGGGAACATGCGTTGGTGGGTCTTGAGGGGCAAGTCCCATCACTTTTCGAAGAACTTTGCTCCGGGTGCAAAGCGTGCCACCTCGTCTGTGAAGTTGATGCCATAAAGAGCGGTCAGAAAGTTCTCGGTACTATCTACATCACAGATTCAAATGGGATTAAACTGGTGGTGGGCGAACTCAAGCCGACTGAGCCGAGGTCGCCGATCGTGGCGCGTGCGACCATGCTCAGAGCCGCCGAGGAGCTTGAGCATGACAAATACGATGTCGCAATCGTCGACACCGCTCCGGGAATTCATAACGTGGTGGCTCAAGCCCTTTGGGAAGCCGACCTGGCGCTGGCGGTGACTGAGCCGACCCCACTTGGAGCTCACGATCTGGGGTTCATGTTGGATCTCACCGAGGAACTGGGGCTGCCGACTGAGGTCATCCTGAACAAGGCCGACATCCCGGGCGGTTTAAAGGACGAGGTGGTGAAGACAAGCCGCGATCGGGGGGTCGGGATCGTTGCGGAGATACCGATGGACGAAGAGCTGTTGCGCTCATACGTTTCGGGTGAACCGCTTGTGAGAAAATCCCCCAAGAGTCCCGCGGGGGTTGCACTATTAGCTCTGGTTCCGCACATTCGTGAAATGTTTGTAAAAGGAGGTGAAACCTGATGGCGCAACCACCCACCCCACCACCGCTGCCAACTAAAAAGTTTCAATGTTTCGCATGCGGGAATATCATAGAGGTGCCTCGTGGTATACCTAAGCCAGCGGCATGTCCTAGATGCGGTGCTCCGCTCATGGCGATTCATCGCGTGGACAAGGGGCCGCCAGGTGGAAGAGGCGCGGGAAGGCGCGGTGCTGGTGGCCCCGGCGGAGGGCGCGGCAGGGGGCCACGTTGGTCTCAGTAGGCTTAGCCTCATTGAGATTTGAGATGCTGAGTTAATCTAGGTTAATCTAGATAGAGAAAAAATCAGATGAAAATTAAAAACAAAGCTTAAAGAAGGAAAGCTGAATGAACGATCTTTTGTTAATACTGTTCTTGATCTTTGTCGGGCAAACCCTAGGATCATTGATAGGTCTCATCAAAAAACTAGGCAAAGTCGCTTTATACGGCTCTTTATCTTTTGCTGCGAGTATGATGGTCGCCATATCCTTTCTTCAGCTGATACCAGAAGGCTTAAAATACGCGCCTCTATTTTTGATATCAATCTCGTTTTTCGTTGGGATAGCGATAATGTGGATAGTGGATCGTTTGCTACCCCACATCAATCCTGAGCTAATTAAAAAAGAAAAGCCATCTGTTGAGAGAAGCGTCACCATGTTGGTCATCGGCATAGCCTTGCACAATATTCCAGAAGGTTTGGCAATCGGGGTTGGTTTTGCAATAACTGCGGAATTGGGAATCGCTATTGCGTTAGCCATTGCAATTCAAGATTTTCCGGAAAACATTGCGACAATTGTTCCATTATACGGTTTGATTAAGAAAAAAGCGAAGTCATTTATCATCCTTGTTACCACGGTACTGTTCGAGGTGGCTGGATTTCTCATAGGATATTTAGCCTTGGGAGGAGCATCGTTGAGCTGGCTGGGGGCTTCACTGGCGCTTGCAGCAGGATTTATGGTTTACATCTCTGTCGAGGAATTGATACCTTCAGCACAGGTAAAGACGTACCCCAAAATGGCGGCGGCGGCCGTGGTTTTGGGTGTGATGTGTGTTCTATTAACAAGTTTGATATGATTAAATCGGTAAAAGAGAAATTAGGAAGAAGTCTTGAATAACTCGGTGGAAAAATGAAGACCTATCTAGACTGCATCCCGTGTTTCGTGAGGCAGGCGTTGGAAGCGAGCAAGATGGCTACGGGGAACAAAATTAAACAGGAAAAACCCCAGCCCGCCGTCAATCCCCTCTTTAACACTTCGTTGTCGTAAACTACTGTTATTTTCATGCTCGCGAGTCTCCTTTCGTAATTTTGTACAGTAAAGTTTATATACAATTATGTGCATATGCTCATAATGGAGATGAAGAAAATGGCTTACGGTCAGGGAGGTTGGAGAAGGAGAAGAAGGAACATGTATTACCTCACCGGTGTGCCGGGATGGATGAGGTTTGGATATTCACCGGGATGGGTAGGTGGAAGTCCAACAGGATTGCCGCCAGCCGCACAATACTTGATGCAGACGGGACAGGTGCCTCAACCTTACCCAGCACAAGTACCAGCACAAATTTCAGTTCCTACTCATGAGGACTGCGCTAATTTCAGGGATGGATTCTGCACATTAAACGGTGCCGTCGTGGATCCTAGCGCTCCCGTGTGTCCAAGCTTCACACCGCAAAGTTCCACTCCAATATCACAGGCACCGCCAACGCAACCCATGTTTCAAGTACCCGTCGGTTCTCCTCCAGCGCAAATGTCTCAGGTACCCAAAGAACAGGAGATTCAGATGTTAGAGGGTCAATCAGGAATGGTGGAGCAACAACTAGAACAGATCAAGAAAAGGCTTGAAGAACTCAAAAAGGAGGTGAAATGATGCCGTTCGGCTGGGGAAGAGGATTTGGTAGAGGATTCGGATGGGGGGGCAACCCCTGCGTCTGCGCACGTTTCCCATGGCTTCCGAGGCGGTGGTGGACCGGAATGTACGCCCCCATGACACCTTTTACGGGAGCGCCGGGGATGCACTACACGCCTTATGGTCAATATGGCACGTACGCAACGTCAGCCCCAACAGCTGCACCATGGACAACCCATACACCGTACTACGCGCCACCCTACAGCACGTATGCACCACCAACCACAGCAATGCCGAACATGATGTACCCATCACCATATGCACCATCACCTTACCCAACAGGCGCGGAGATCCCTCAAATTCCGAAGGAACAAGAAAGACAAATGCTTGAAGGTCAGGCGGCAGCGCTCCAGCAGCAATTGGACCAGATCAAGAAGAGGCTTGAAGAGCTCAGCAAAATGTAGGGCTCCAACAGCCTTATCAGCGAGTTCGACAACTGGGGCGAAGAGTACTACAATACGTGTAGCCTCATCAAATCAGATAGACAAATACTTATTGTGCAATCGCCGAAAATGAATTTTGAATGGGAGTGGAGCAAGTGGAAGGAAGGATGAAAGAAATAAAGGAGCAGGAGAATCGCATCAAAATACGGATGGCAAAAATCAAGCATAAACTGGCGATACTGAGTGGAAAGGGCGGAGTCGGCAAGAGTACCATCACCGCTAATTTAGCCATCGCATTGGCACGCAAGGGTCACAAGGTAGGTGTTTTAGATATTGACATTCACGGCCCAAGCATCCCCAAAATACTCGGCATAAGGGGGCAGGAGTTGACCACAGGACGGCTTGAAGGCGTGGGCATCTTCCCGGCCAAAGGACCGCTCGACATCAAAGTCATCTCTATGGATTTCTTGCTTCCGAGTGATGAAACTCCAGTCATCTGGCGCGGCCCCATGAAGATGGGCGTGATCAGGCAGTTTCTGGCGGACGTAGCATGGGGCAACCTAGATTTTCTGCTTGTAGATGTACCTCCAGGCACTGGCGATGAACCACTTAGCTTGATGCAGTTGTTGCCCGGCATCGACGGCGTTATTATCGTGACTGCTCCTTCTGAGGTTTCCCAAATCGTCGTCAAGAGGGCCGTCGGATTTACAAGAGAGTTGCACGTGCCTGTGCTAGGTATCATTGAAAACATGAGTGGGTTCGTTTGTCCAAAGTGCGGGGCAGAAGTTGATATTTTTGGAAGCGGGGGAGGTCAAAAAATAGCGGGAGAGCTGGGAGTGCCATTCCTCGAAAGGATTCCAATCGATTCAAAGATATGCGAGGATTCGGACAGAGGGACACCCTTCATCATCGAGCATGCCGAAACTCCAGCAGCCAAGGCCTTCATGCGAGTGGTGGACAAAGTGGAGGAGTATTCAAAACAGCAGGGGGCACGAGCTTGATCGTTGACGAGTTATTGGGTCTGGTCGGGGAGCGGAGAAGCCGGCTAGAAGACTTGGCGCTCTCGAGGGTATGCGTGAGCCTCTGCTATACCGCGGTGATGCTCGATAACGGCTACGTTGGGCTCTGCCACACGCCTACTGAGGACATTGCACACACTCATTGGGGCCGCAGGCGGGACTTCCACGGCTTCAAGGCATTGGAAATCACCCGCCTGGCGAATTCGCTTGATATGATTGAGAAGACAGTTGGCATCGCGACGTTGAACGCCCTCTCACAGTACCTGATGGACTCCGATGGTTACGAGCGGCAGTTTGGAATGGATGCCTTTGATGCGATAGATGTGAGGAGGGAAGACAGTGTCGCGGTGGTTGGGTACATAAGGCCCATAGTTGGGAAGCTGAGAGCGAAGGCCCGGGAAGTCCACGTTTTCGAGCGCAACCCCCAGTTGAGGGGGGATGCCCTGCCGGATACTTTTGTCGACTCGATATTGCCGAAAGCGGATGTCGTGGTTATAAGCGGGTCGAGCTTGGTCAACGGAACGCTCGATAGGTTGCTCGAGCTATCCAAAAGAGCTAGATTCGTGGTTTTTGCAGGGCCAACGGCCAGCACTTTGCCAGAGCCTCTTTTCAAGCGGGGTGTAAGCGTCGTGGCGGGTGTTCACGCGAAAGGTCCTAAGGTGGTAGATGCAATAGCCGAGGCCAAACCATTCGTGGCATTCAAAGAGCTTGTGGAGAAGTATATTTTAAAGAATGAAAACAGCCTGAAGGGGTAAAACTGGATCGGCTTAAACACATCGCTGCGGAGCTCAAAGAGCATGCACCTTTCACCGCCTTTGGGGCGGGCGTGGGGGTAGTCGTGATGGTCGCTGTGTCCCTGGCCGAGCTCGACCCAGATATCTCTCAACATACCTTCCACATCCTGCACCCCGCCCACATGCTACTTAGCGCGACCGTGACCGCCGCGATGTTTAGGCTGCATAGGGGGGGTATCGGGGCCTCGATAGCCGTCGGACTCGTGGGGGCGGCTGGGATATGTGCGCTAAGCGACATAGTGTTCCCCTACGTGGGAGGCACGCTACTTGGAGCCAAAATGACCTTACACGTTTGTCTTTTAGAACATCCGTGGCTCGTGATCTTCCCTGGGCTCGTGGGCGCGACAATCGGCACTTTGACGGGGCGCTGGACCAAATATCCACATGCAGTGCACGTATTGATAAGCACCTTGGCGTCGCTCTTCTACCTAATGGCATTCGGGGTGGTGGACTGGCTCCCGATGTTCCCGCTCGTGTTCGTGGTGCTGTTCATAGCGGTTTGGATCCCATGCTGCACTAGTGATATAATCTTCCCTCTCCTTTTCGTGAGGAAAGAGAAACATTGGAGGTAATCTCGTGGACAAACTAGATGAAATACGCAAGAGGAAAATGAAAGAGCTGGAGCGGGAATATTTCGGGAAAAAGGAAGCGATTGACAAACCCATTCAGGTCACGGATAAAACATTTGATCAGGTTATCGGGGCCCACCCTGCGGTTGTGATAGATTTCTGGGCCCAATGGTGTCCTCCCTGCCATGTCATCGCACCAATCATCGAGGAACTAGCCAGGGACTATGCGGGGAAGGTGGTCTTCGGGAAGCTGGGGGTCGATGAGAACAAGACCACCGCGGTGAAATATGGCATAACGGCGGTTCCAACTTTGTTATTTTTCAAAAATGGCAAACTGATTGATCAAGTGATTGGCGCTGTGTCGAAGCAGCACCTCGAGGAGAAGGTTAAAAAAATGACTTAGGGCTATCCCGAGAGCGACTACGAAAGGGATAAAAACATGGTAAATTGTGCGTCGTGTGTGAGAAAGGTGTGCTCGAGAGGGATCCCATGTCCAGTTGGCGAACCTTTGAAAAAATTTGCATTTAGGAAATACCGCAAAGCGGGCAACTTGAAACTCTTTCAAAAATCCAGCTTACTTGAAGTCGAAGGGTACATGAAATACCCCCGGGTGAAAGAACTCATCCGGCTGGCAGAGGAGATGGGCTGGAATAAACTGGGGATAGCCTTTTGCATAGGCCTTTCGGAGGAGGCAAAAAAACTGCAGGAGGTACTGGGGTCGCACACGTTTGAAGTTCATTCGGTTGTGTGTAAAGTTGGTGGCATTGAGAAGGAAAAATTCTCTCTTCCAGGAAAAGATCATGCATGCAATCCAATTCTCCAAGCGATGGTCCTCAACGAGGTGGGAACGGATTTGAACATCATCGTGGGTCTTTGTCTTGGCCACGATATCTTGTTTCAGCGTTATTCAAAGGCCCCAACGACAACGCTGGTGGTAAAGGATCGGGTGTTGGCCCACAATCCAGTTGGAGCTCTCTACTCAAGATACCACTTCAAAAAGTTAATGAGAGGGAAGAAAGTTGGAACGTGATTTTCGAGAGGTAGTCTACGGCCCAGTTTCCTCTTGGCGACTCGGCAGATCGCTAGGAGTGGACCCGATTTGTGCAAAGGGGAAAATCTGTTCTTTCGATTGTGTATACTGCTCCCTTGGCCGGACCACGATAAAAACTGTCCACCGCAGAACCTTCGTCCCATCGGAAACTGTAAAGCGAGCTCTTGAAAAAGCCCTGAAAAAAGTCAAGGCAGATGTCATAACTTTTTCAGGAACCGGCGAGCCAACACTTGCAAAAAATTTGGGTGAACTCATAGAGATAGCCAAGGATGTCTCGGGTCTCCCGGTCGCCGTTTTGACGAATTCCTCCCTCCAGTTCAGGAAGGATGTGAGAAGGGGTCTCGCGAAGTCAGACATCGTGAAGGGTAAACTGGATGCCTCAAACGACGGTCTTCTCAGACGGATAAATCGCCCGCATGTTAAAATTTCGCTCTCGAAGATCATAACTGGTTTGAAAAGGTTCCGAAAGGAGTTCGCAGGGAGGTTCGCCTTAGAGGTGATGTTCGTCCCGGAAAACAAGGATTTTTCGGATGAGATCGCGGAAATCGTGAGAACGATAGAACCAGATGAAGTCCAGGTAAATACCCCACTCAGACCGAGTCTCGCAACACCGCTTGTTTGGAAAGAATTGGAGAAAGTCGAGAAAAGTTTTCAGGGCATAAATCACAAGTCTGTTTATCAAGCGAAAAAGCCAGCAAGACATTATCTAAAAGTCTTGGGGAAGGAAAAGATCAGACGGCTTAAGCGAGTTGAGTGATTACTTGGGTTGGCGCATGCGGTTCGAAACACGCGGTAACTCTTTCGTTAGCCTAGGGCCCGGTCAAAACTAATTTTCAGGTGTTTTTGCACCAAGTAGAAGTAAAGGGCGCCGACGATCATCATAGCCATGAATGAAAAAAGTATTCTGAGCCCTTCGACTTGCGGCCCCAAGATGGCGATTCCAGCGAAAACCCTGCCCGTGGCAACAGATGTGAGACCAAGGAGCATCGCGATCGTGCTTAGAGAGTTGACTGCTCCGTCGTTCATGCCTTTTATTAATGGATAAGAAACGTAAGGGCACGGAGGCAATAAGCTCCCGATCGTCCCTCCTGCAACCATTCCTCTTAACGTGGCTTTGCCACCCAAGACCTTCGAAAAGCGACTCCCTAAGAGAAGATTCTTCACGACACTTCCGGCAAAAATGGCTACCAAGATTGGGACGAATAGTTTTTTCATTTCAGAAAAGCCCACGGCAATGCATTTTTCGGCTTGCGCTGGTGCCCAAAACAGAATCCCTAAATAAAGAAAAACTGCCGCGGTGATTATACCCAAGTGGATATTTTTTTTCATGCTTATCGCTACACCTCAGATGATGAAGTAAACAAGAAGCCCGGCAATGATGGCGGTTAAGAACGACAGCATCGTTCGGACTCCAGCAACTTTCGTGTTGAAAAAAGTGAGATCGCAAGTGATTCGACACGGGAAGGCAAGCCCGGAACCGAAAAGCATCGCCATCACCACGGCAAGACTCGCTCCGGCGGAGTAAACACCAGCGATTATAGGAAAGGAAATGAATGAGCAGGCTGGCAGTACACTTCCAATCAAGACACCAAGAAAAACTGCGGCAAGCCCCGCTTGCTCACCAAGGAATCCAGCGATTATCTCTGGAGAGACAAGGGATTTGACTGCACTGGCGATGAATAGAGCGGCGATTATCGGGATGGCCAGATCACGTATGGTTTTGAGTGAACCCTTAGCACATTTTCTTGCTAATTTTGGTTTGGCGATAAACAGGTAAAGGTAGGCAAAAAGAGTCGCGATTATCAACACGTGCACGAGAGGGTTGGAGCCAAAGATATCCTGAATCACCTCGAATCCCATGGAACCCATATTTTATACAAAAATGGTCAATATAATGTCGGTGTGAACCAAAAATGGTCAACATCTAGGGGACCCCCACATGACAAAAAAACAGTTAGAGGAACCAATGTATAAAAAAATAACCAAGGAGTTCAAAAAAATAGTTGAAAAACACAAACTTCAGGATGAAGAAATTAACTGTAGGATAATAGCAAAGGGATTCAGTAACCGTCAGCCGCGGTTATCTAATTTATCCAAAAATTTTATCGAACAATATTTCAAAATGCCATCGAGGGAATATGCGCTGGTAAAAGGGAAGGAAGTTATTGTAAGATGCAAGTTCAAGGATCACTATGGAGACGCATTCACAGACGAACCGAGGACTTTCAGCGGAAAGATCAAGGACGTCTGCGAATTATTATCTGGTGAGGGAGGAGACAAAGCAGTTTTTTTCGCCACGTTGAACGCGACGCTTAACTACATTGAATTGATTGATGGGACGGTTCATTGTAAGGGCGATGAACCGAAGAAATGCGGTCAGCGGCTGGCAGCGTACATCTTGGAGAACTTCGGCAAAGTCGGGGTTGCACACATCGGCTATCATCCTGGCCATGTGGAGCCATGTTCAAGGCATTTTGAGATTTACGTCACTGATCTAAATCCCGAAAATATCGGGAAGGTAAAATCCGGGAGGGAGATTTTAGATGGATCAACAAATGAAGAAGTGATAAGAAAGGTCAACGTTGCATGCATAACTGGGAGCACCTTAACTAATGGGACTTTGCCCGAGTTGATTAAATGGTGCGAAATTTGCGGAGTTGAGCCTCTAATTTATGGGGTTACTGGAAAGGGGGCTGCGAAAATTTTGAACTTGAGGCATTTCTGTCCATACGGACATGATTGTCCTTGATGTTTCACTTTTGCCAGCTTGAAATTTTATGGCAAGTCACTTCTTTACACCTTTAACGACATACAAAGCCGCAAGACTTTTATCAACAGTGCCAAAAATTCCCTGATCTCGTATTCCTAAAAAATATTCACCGCTTGTGGCAAAAAATTTTGAGATGTAGGTTTCAATTTCATTTGGATTCGTATGCCGTATCTTTTTGAAGTACGAATCCTCTTTCCGAGCGTGGGCTTTGAAGTACCCTGACTCTGGATTTAACATCATGACCACAAGTTTGCCTCTGGGCGTCAAAACTCTGGCTGTCTCATCCACCGCTTTTTTGTAGTTCTCCACAAATTCCAGAGTTGTTACCATAAAAACAGCATCAAACGACTGATCGGGGAAATCGAGTTCTTGCGCATTGCCGAGCACGAATTTTTTATCGCTCTGCTTTCTCGCCTCTTCAAGCATCGCTTCCGAACTGTCGAGTCCAATGATATTCAGCTTGGGTAGCATTTCCTCAAAATAACCGATTCCGCATCCGACGTCGAGAATTCGCTTCCTATTCCTAAATTCATTTTTAAGGTAATCCGCTTCCCTGCACGATACCTTCTTGCCGAAATCGCTTTCGTAGAACCTCACAAATTTTTCGACATCGCTCATTTTTTCACCTAGAGCTTCTTCCACACCCGCCCCTTCGTCGCAGTTAATGCAGCCATCCTAGCCGCTTGGGCGTTCGACGGCATCACCGCCACGCCCGCGCGCTCCAATTTTTCACGTTGGGCGTCGAGGCTCTGGGGGTCCTTTGGGGTTCCCACCACCGCTGCAAACTAAAAAGTTTCAATGTTTTGCATGTGGAAACATCATGGAAATTCCACAAGGAATGCCCAAACCTGCGACATGTTCCAAGTGCGGCGCTCCGGCCCCAATGGTTCATCGCCTTGATAAGGGACCACCGGGTGGAAGACGTGGTGCTGGCAGAGGGCGCGGTGCTGGGGGTCCACCTTGGGCTCAGCAAGGCTGATTCAGTTGAGGTCATAGGACTAATTCCTCTATAGACCTCGGAAAAGTTTAAATATTTTGTGCAAATGAACATAATTCGGTGAACGAAATGTGGAGCTGGAAAAGAAGAGGTCGGTTCGGACCTTGGCTTGGCAGAGGACCCTTCAGCAATCTGCCCCATTTGGAGCGCCAAGGGTGGCTCTACGCCCTGCGACCTTACCCAGCCGAGTCCAAACCCGCCGACAAGCTAGAGGCTCTCCGTGCATACGCGAAGGACTTCAAGCAAGAACTCAAGGGGCTCGAGGCTAGGATCAAGGAGCTCGCGGCGGCAAACGGCGAGGATTGACCCGGCGATGCGCATGAGCAAGGTCAAGGTAGCCATAGCAACCAAGGGCTCTGCGGGGATGGGGGACGAGGTCTCGGAGTTCTTCGCCAAAGCCAGGACTTTCACCCTGGCGACGGTCGAGGGCAACAAGGTTCACATCGAAGTGCTGCAAAACCCTGGAGCGACTCTTCCCTCTGGGCGGGGGCGCACGGCGGTCCAGCTGCTTAGGGATCGAGGGGTGAACGTCGTCGTAGCGAGCGAATTCGGGCTTGGGGCATCGGCGCTCCTCGCGCAAGGCAAGATCGACAGAGTTGTAGTGCGAGCCGGGACTAGGGTTAGCGACGTGATAAGGGACGAACTTTACAAGAAGTGTAAGAGCTGGCTCGGTTAGGTTTCGTTGACTGTAAAGGCGTCCCGCCCGCGAACCGCTCGACAAACATGGACAAAATCACTGAAAAAGATAAACGTTTACGGTGAGGAAGAAACTACAAAAATTGGTGAACAAAAATGAAGACCTATCTAGACTGCATTCCGTGTTTCGTGAGGCAAGCTCTAGAAGCAAGCAAGATGGCCACAGAGGATAAAGCTAAACAAGAAAAGGCCCTGAAGAGGGTTTTGTTGGAACTTGGAAAAACTTCGCTAGAAGGCAAGATCCCCCCCGACATTGCTCGCAAAGTTCATCGCATAATCAGGAAAGTAACGGGAAATAGCGACCCTTACAAGAAGTTGAAGGATGAGTATAACAGAAAAGCGCTGGAAATGTATCCAAGTCTCAAACGAAAGGTCGCTAAATCCAAAGACAGGTTGCTAACTGCGGCAAAACTCGCTATAGCTGGAAATATTATAGATTTTGGGCCCAGCTCCAAGTTCGATCTTGAGAAAACGATAAGGGAAGTCCTAGTCCAAGATTTTGCCGTTAACCGTTTTAATCGGTTTAAAGAAGCGCTGCAAAAGTCTGAAAAGATTGTATATCTAGGGGACAACACAGGCGAGATAGTTTTTGATCGCATTCTCCTGGAAGAATTGAAAAATAAAAAGATCACGTTTGTCGTCAAGGGAGGGCCCATCATAAATGATGCAACGGTCGAAGATGCGAAATTCGCCGGCATAGACAAAATTGCCGAGATTAGAACGATAAGCAACGGAGAGCCCGGCACGGGGCCGAAGAGAAATTCCAACGAATTTACAAATTTCTTAAAAAGCGCCGATGTCGTGATTAGTAAGGGACAAGGAAATTATGAAGCCCTAAGCGAAGTGAACGCGAACATATTCTTCTTGCTCAAGGTGAAATGCCCAACAATAGCTAAGGATATCGGAGTTAAAATTGGTGGAATCATCATAAAACAATCGCGTTAATTTTCGAGGGGGCGATTTAAGGATGTCAGGAGTCAAACGCGAAGCCATCACTGCGGAAGAAATGGCCGAGATAGATAAGAAGGCAGTAGAATTCGGGAT
>Ga0114920_10000501_pt1 | contig 17077 bp, 28 predicted proteins | sample ChitaG_FD_88683 | JGI IMG/M metagenome (GOLD analysis project Ga0114920, IMG submission 88683) | Deep subsurface microbial communities from South Pacific Ocean to uncover new lineages of life (NeLLi) - Chile_00310 metaG | ecosystem: Environmental > Aquatic > Marine > Oceanic > Sediment ... | reverse complement strand
TGAGGGCTGTGATTGAATCTGTTTGAATACTTCCTTGCCAAGATCGGTGATCTGGTATTTTCGGTACCCCACTCGTTTGAGAAGACCTGTTCCTCTGAGATGAACAACATGGTTACGTGCTGTTTGAGGTGCTATATCTAGTTCTTTTGAGATTTGGTGGGGTCCAAGGATTCTTCCTGACATCATTAGTTTCAGGATGCCTCTTGCAGCCATCGTTGGTGTAAGTATACCTGTCACAGCCCTCAAAAAGTTATAGGTATAAGTATACTTATAAGTCTTTCGTGTTTAAAGTTAATCTATGCGCGCGCATAAAGCGTTAAAATCATATATAGCTTACATTATTTGTAATTAAGTGATAAAATTGAACGAAGTACAAGAAAGAATTGCTATAGAGATATTGTTAACAGAGTATCAGGTCTGTGAACAGAAGGCAAATCATTTCAGCAGAGTGGCTTGGATGTCAGGCTCTATCTTTTTTGCTGCTTCATTTCTACTTTTACAAGAGGGTGTTCGCCTTCTCTTTCAAAATGAAAGTAATCTAATGCAATTAGTTTCATCTCTCATATTACTATTAGTTTCATTATTTACTGTTCTATTTTGGTTCTTCGTTATACAGCGTAGACATGGTTTTTACTGGAAAGAGGCGTATGAGCGAGCTAGAGCAATTGAAGAATATTTAGGAAATCAAATATCGAATATTGATTGTTTAGAATCAAAGATGATTAATACATTGATACATGAAAAAGATGAAGCGTGCAATCGCCTTAGAATTCATGATTGGCTCTGGGTTTATCTAGGCTTGGTTATTAGTGTAATTAGTTTAAACATTTTATTTGTAATTGTCAAAATATCAAAATATTTTTGCTAATCGATATAAAATATTAATTTGTCTCTAAAAAAACTTACTTTGCGCGCGAGATCGTGTGTCGTATATGAGATTAATCTAGGATGCCTCAGAACGGAGTCCTCATTGGCACACTTCTTGATAGTCAGGAACCTTTTCAAGACCATATTGCACATCAATCATCTCCTTTATAGTTTCGTAGTAATGGCGGTGGGTGTGGGATTTGAACCCACGCGGGGCACGCCCCACTATCTTAGCAGGATAGCACCTTACCACTCGGTTAACCCACCTTCTTAGATCGTATTGAATTAGGACTATCTAATGACATTGATTCTGAACCCCTTCTCGTAGATTGAGTAAAGTCGTGTTTCGTCCTTCTCGAACTCTGCATCCGTCATTAATACGATATGTTCTGGATCGGATTCTTCGCTGTGGAAGAGGCGGCCCATACGCTGCGCCTCCTCCCGCCGCGACCGGCCCAACCAATCATATTCGATAACTCTCTCTAGGTCTGGGATGCTTATGCCCTCAGAACCTACGCTGCTTACGATTACCTGTTCACTATTGCGGATGATCTCAAGCCTTTCAGGTCCAGGTGTAGCCCCATAGACGAAGGGGATCCCGTATTTCTTCTGAAGAACCTTACCAACCTTGATTCTCCATACGAATATGATGGTCTTCTTAGGCTGTTCAAGGAGTTCATCAAGTTTTCTATTCTTGTACCTGTAATGAGTGAAGAGGTAGAGAGTTATAGTTGGTTTTTTGACTATTTCAAGCTCAAAGAACTTATCCCACGAAAGGGCCAGAGGTTGACCTGTCAGAGCGAAGATGTAGTTAGTACGTCCATCCTCTCGATATGGAGTACCAGAGAGTCCGATTCGGTATTTCGTGTTGATGGTGGCCATCTTGGCAAATTGGTTTGCAGGAAGACGGTGGCATTCGTCTAGGATTGTTAGAATGTATTTGTTCTTACGGATTTTCTTATAGGCGTGGTATGTGACGACTTCGACAGAGTCTGGGTTCTCAAGGTAGAAGTTGATGCGTTCTTCCCATTGGCTTATGAGGCCTCTTGTGGGTACGACAACGAGTTTGGGACCTTCAAGGCTGGCGATGGCGTGCATTCCGATAAAGGTCTTTCCACTCCCAAAAGGCGCGAACACCCCAACTGCGCCCCATTTGAGGAAATCGTTCCACCATTCTTCTTGGTAGTCTCTGAGTTTGAAGTTGGCCTTGGGGAGTCTGAGGTCTTCTTCCTCTACTGGTTGAGGCGTGAAGGGAAGCATTCCATCTTCGATAATTTCAGCGATGAGGCTGAATTCATGTCCCATCTTCACGCGAATTTGGTCTTTACCTTTTCGCTGGGTTAGGTGTTTTTTGTATCGGTTCCAAGCGTCTTCTTGTGCATCCTCTCCTGTAAGGAGCATGCCATCGTAGACCCTGAGAGGTAAGGGCTTTCTGAACTTGAACTTATCCTTTATCTCCTCGGGGATCCGAGCGAGCCACATCATGTACTTGTTGACTAGGAAATAGTGCCATCCGTTACTGCTATGATCTAGGTATCCCAATTCATAGTTAGTGAATTTTGGGGTGACAACCCACCACTCATTAGGTCGATCACGCCCCCGAGGAAGAATCGCATAGGGTTGATCCAAGAAGGAGTGTAGTTCAACCTCATCGTAACCTTTGAATCGAGCAAGAGTAAGTTGTTTGCTCATCTCCTTTGAGAACTTGTTTTTCTGTCGTTCAACCTTTTCTAGTAGATAACCAAGTCTGAGTTTAACGGTCTCTATGTCAGAGTCGATTTCTTTCCACTCTTCAGCAAGGCTTTTAGCCTCTATTAGTTTCAGTGTTTCTTCAACCTCGGAAATCTCACGTTCAGTCATGGCTTCACCCCTTTCTCACCTGTCGTAGATGGCAAAGAACCCTTCAACTTATTGTAAGCCTTCAATCGAACATAGAGGTTGACGGGGCCACAACCACACCTATCGCACCCCTGGACTCGATCAGGGTGGATTCTCTCCTTGCATACATCGCAGGGAGCCTCTATTGGGGTCTTGTTCAACTGCCTGTAGACCTTCAACCAGTGTTCCATTTCTGCTTTTTTCATTTCTTAGTCTCCTTTAGTAATGAAGTCTGTACGATTGTGGAATCATACAGTGATCTAAGAGGGCACTTTGAACAGTCTTTTTCGGAACATAGTAAGACTCTGCGAAAAAGAGATTTTAGTTTTTTAGTTGAATAAATATTCCAAAGATAATCAACTACTTTGTGTTTACTTCCATATCTGGTTGTATTGAAGATCTTGGTGAAGCAAATTCGTTTTAAAGTTCTGAATGTCCTTTTATCAAATCCATCCACTAGTGGAGCTTCTTTGATTATTTTCACTCCCCAATTATCTACAATAATTAATCCAGCATTTTCAATCAGTCTTTTAGGCATTTTCTCAACTGCTAAATAGCAGTAATCAACATAGTGGGATAGCCGTTCAATTTGTTTATTTGCTCGTTTTACATTGTCCTTTTTTGATTTTATTTCCACGCCATATAAGAGTGAATCTTTAACCATGAGAACATCGACATCTGAGACCATCCCATGCCATGCAAAATTCAAAGACGAATGGGGGTGTGTCTCAAATCCTAATTCTTGAAAATATTCACTAATTTTAATCATCAATGGCTCTTCATAGTTGCCCAAATTCTTCGGTGAACTATGAACCATTATCTTCACTCCTTACATGATTTGTTAGGAACCCTTCAATCTGAGCCTTGGTCAACCGATTGATCTTGGGTTTATCGATCTTGAATGTCTTGGGTGGAAGATGGTGAACTTCAATCTTCTGATCTTCAAAATATCCAATCTGTTCGCAATCGTTCATTTGGTGGTCTATTACCTCCTGCCCAATACAAGACTTGAATCCACAGGCTCTACACGCATAGAAGTGGGGAATATCATCGATGAATTCTCTATTGAGGATCCTCTTGGTTAAGCTCATCCTGTTTCCTCCTTGTTTGTTAAAGCCGACTTCTCACTCGATTTTGGGATATATTCATTACAATCGCAATAACGACAGTTTGAATAATTCCTTATACCAGCCCCAATAAGACCCATTGAAGACATATGGCTTCTCATTGCATGACCACAACGGCATTTTTTCCCCGTCATGTTTCCACCTTCCTATTATTGTTAGAATTAGGACATTCCAAAACCCACACCTCACAAGGATCCCACATATCGGCTTCAGGAGCGAATGGTTCCTCTGTTTTTCTGAAGCCCTTTTTCTCAATTATTGCCTTCATGTGGGCAAATGGGGTCGGGACTTTGACCCCATACCCCAATTTCAGAATGTTATTGAATAGTTCGGATAGGTGGCCCTGTCCTGGTTGGAGGCTTTCAATGAAGCTGATGTAAATATATCCGTCTTTCTGCCCTAGCCATCCATCGAATCTGTCACTCGTAAAACCGAGTTCCTTAGCTAAAGGGGTATCTAGGTGGATTAATGTCATTTTTCACGCTCTCCGAGTGTAGGGGGAATCACGACACCGCCTCCTGCTCAAGTCTGAGAACTGGAGTCAGAATTGATGGGATCTCCGATCTCTTGGTGAAATGGATCCAATAGACCCGCTTGGGATTGTGACCACTTCGGGTGTTCCGAACTCGGTAATGCTCGAGCTGCCATAGTTTCCTGAAAAACCCTTTTACCTGGTCCCAAGTTACTGGAGACTCGCACCATTTTACATAGAGCTCCCCATCATCTCTAAGAACACGGTGCAGCTCGAGGGATCCACCTCTAAGCAGCTGCTTGAGATGTTTCATACTCTTGAAATTACCCCAGAAAGACCCTTTGCACTCAAGGGGATCCCCGAATAGGTCGCTCGAGCCGAACTGGTGGTGGGGAGGATCATAAATCTCCTCATGAAACACCTTCTCTCTAAAGGGCAGCTTTGTATTATCGCAGAAAATATTAGGAGGAACCTTAAGGCCTAGCTCGAGGTCACAAAACACGACATGATCCTCTGGATTCTTGAGCTCTGGCATATCTCCCTTCCAGATGTGGCGATTCCCTGCGGTAGCATCGAGGATCGGCATAAAGCAGCTTCCTCCCTCGAGCTCGAGGGTGCTTCATTGTTCGTAATCTCTGCAATGGGTGTCTGAGTTGGCGTTAATGCTGAAATGACAGCTCTACCCAATGCACGTGCAATGGGTATCGGAATCTTAGCCCTAAGCCATTGGATGTTCTCTCTTGGGTAGACATCCCACCTTGGCTGCATGAAGAGTCCGGGTTTGTAGAATGCTTTTTTGTTGTAGTCTCGAGGGATTACGAATGCGGGATAGTTACCCCAGAAACTTCTTCTCATCGTTTCTCCGATTATGGCTGTGACCCTGGGGCTCAACTTCAAGTAATCTTCTAGTTGAGGAACATTTTCCAGCAACCAGTATGTTGGTTTTGCTATTTCCACGATCGTCAAAAATGCATTTACTAGGTCCAGGCCTCTACCGTCTGGGTCTGGGGGGTCTTTCCACCTATGTCCGAAGACTCTTCCAATTGTAGAAAAGTCTCTACAAGGTGGGGATCCTACAATGAGATCATAGCCTTTGAACTCTTCGGGGTCTAGGTTTTTGACATCATCTACTATGACAGGGTGCTTGTAGAGCTCCGCTATTTCCTGGTTGATCTCAACACCAAGAACCTCGAAACCCTCCATAGCTAGACCATCGGACCATCCACCTAGGCCACAGAATAGGTCAAGGGCCTTCACTGGCTGCCCTCCTGTTCAGGCTTTGTCGCAATAGGCGCAATCATTCCATCAACTCCTGTAGTGTGGGGATCCGAGGCTCTTGGAACTGGTCAAGATTACTAATTCCCAAAACTTTTCGATGGGCTATTTTCACATACTCTTCGTTTAGGTCGACACCAATGAAATGCCGTTTAAGAATCTTGGCAGCTAAAAGAGTTGTTCCAGAACCACAAAAGGGATCAAGTACGACATCTCCCTCGAGGGTGGTGGGCTCTATTAAGAATCTAAGTAATTGCCAAGGCTTTTCGACAGGGTGATCTCGATTCTCTGAGCGAGTTGCTTTTATTGAAATTACGTCTGCATATAGTCGACCAGTTTGATTGTGTTTATATTCCTCTCCTCTTGCTGCAATAATTAATTCGTGTTGGTGTCTCCATATTGCCCCTAAGCCTACGTGTTTTTTATTCCAAACTATTGAAGTGAGTTTATGGAAATGATTGTACATGGGTTCATAGAAGACTGGATAACTGTCGCAATTACTGAAAACGATAAAATGCCCGGTCTTCTTCAAAACTCGTTTAGCAGCCTTAGTTACCTCAGTCCAAAATACCTTTAATGGAGAAAGATCAGCGAAGTTTCTTTGCCAACTTACACGAGATTGATAGTGTGTCGCTGGCATGAAAAAGGGAGGATCTGTGATAATTGCGTCGACGGAATTGGCAGGAAGACCAGCCATAAATTCTAGCGCATCGCCATGAAGGATTTGATCTAGGGGTAGTGTCTGCTTTCGGCTCAATTCTGATCCTCCCTGTCGGACTCTTCGCAGAAGTCGGCTGCCCTAGATGGTATGGGAAGCGGTATGATTCTCATATTTTTCACCTTAATAGTGGCCTTTAATTGCCTCCTTCACCCGTCTGCGAAGGGGAATATTGGAATACTTCTCGAAGATGCTCCTCCAGTAAGGCATTCGTTGGTTGCATGCTTGGCATGCGGGGTAGTTCATTCCTCCTTGGAAGCGTTTTCTCCAGACTGTTAGTATGTCGTCTACGCCAATCTTGCCGATGACGCAGTTTGTGGGGGATACGTCTGGGCATTGGATGATGTTTCCGTCCCATGTTACTGCTAGGTCGTGCCAGCATGGGCAGGGGCGATCTTCGGATAGTTTTCCTGCTATGAGCTGATCTTTCTGGGAGAGTCTTACTGCGTCATGCCAAGGGATGCCCATTTCGTCTTGAAGTTCTCTACTGGCTTTTCTGTGGAGTCCGTAGTGTAGGGGTCTGATGTCATGTTCGTAGTCACTGAACTTTTCCTTCCATGCGGATAGTTCGTCCGTGTTGTAGCCTGTTAGAATATAGTTGAGGATTATGTGTTGATTGGGATATTTGTTCTTAGTGACCCATTCTAATGTCTTGAGGGCATCTTGGAGCTTATCTTTGCCGTGGATAAATCTGTACTTCTCCCTGGTGACTGCGCTGATTGTGAATCTTACCTCGTCAATGTTTCTGTCCACTAGGAGTCTTCTGTTGGGGTATGCTACGCCATTCGTGAATACGGTGACTCTGGCCTTTGGTTGATACATCTTAGCCATTGCGCAGATTTCGGGGAGTCTTTCTTCGAGGAGACCATCGCCGTTCATGAAGGGGGCAACAACATCGACATTGATGCCTCTATCATAGAAGTAGTGAAGAATGTACTCGATCATATCTAGACTCATTTGCCCATATGGGATCTCGAAGGCTCCTTGGGGATTGCAGTAGATACACTCAAGGTTACAGTAGTTGTGGGTGTCAAGTTGAAGGGTTGTTGGATAGTCTACCCATCTTGGGACTCCGTGTTTCAGCTTGTAGGAGACCCTTGCTCTCATCTCCTTCTTCTTCAAGTATAAAATAAGGGCTGCCGGAAGGGTCAGTCCCCTTCGTAGTCTGATGTATCGTTTCCATTCGGGGGCTATGGGGAACTTGGGTAGTTGGGCGAGGTGTCCGTAGAGGAATCCGATTATTCTTGTGAGTTCAAGTCCACGTATTTTATCTAGTAGATAGATGTCTACGGGTGTTCCCATTCTATAAGTGTCTCGACCTGCTTCGAAGTTTCTTTTCAGCCCCAAGGTGTCTCTGGAGGGCTTCAATAGGGTAGCGGGGTTTACCCATTTGCTTATGAGGGTTTGGAGGCCTTTGACATCGAAGACATAGTACGGATAGGAGTCTTCCAGATCGCTTTCGTTCCAGTTCCCGATATATTCCAAGTAAGGCTTGACTCTGATGAGTAGCCCTGCCCCTCGTCCCATGAGATCGTAGTCGGTGTTGGTGTTGATTTCGAGAAAGTCTGGGGGATAGATAATATCGTCGTCTGATTTGAGTAGCCAGTCATACTTTTGGAGGTTAATTGGCCGTAGAGCCTCATTGATGGTTTCTCCTACAATTTGCCCCGTACTCTTCTTCCAGTCTGGTTTTCCAACGGCTACTATCAGTTTTTGGGGTTTCAGGGTTTGGTTCATTAGGCTTTTTACAGTTTCGGTACAGTCCTTGGGATCCCTTGTCACCACGATGGCTAACACTTGTTTCATTGAAGAACCCCCCGTAAATGTGAGAAAATCTTGTTTCCAAGGGTGTTGCGCTGTGTTTCTCGTACATAGTTGGAGCAATCGAGGTATGGTCCTCGGTATGTGTAGTAGCCGACTAGCATTTGGATTCCCAGTTTTGGGGTTTTTAGGAACAGTAACAGGCTTCGTATGAGGGCTCTGAACCAGTGATACCCCACCGCTTTCATTCCTCTGCCCTCTTCCAGTGATTTTGTGGGGTTCGTGCGTAGAGGTCTACCTATGGAGACAAGGCTTTCCACCACTTTCGGTTGAAGGCCACATGATGCAAATTTGTTGATCATGTAAGATTCCCATCCAGGTGAGACTTGGAAGCGTAGTCCTGAGATCTTTTTCCAGTATTGTGCGTTTATGAGTCGGCCTGATCCTCTTGGGTTCTTGCTTTGTCCCTGTCCCGCTATTTCTCCACTGGTGATTGCGACTCTGCCGTTCATGTTTTCGATTAGTTTTTCAATGTAGTTTGGGGGATAGATTTGGTCAGCTCCGCTTATGAGAACGAAGTTGGGATCGTATTTCTCCGCTATTTCTAGTCCCTTGTTCCATACTGCGGGAAGTTGTGGTTTTGAAAGGTAGTCTTCCTCATGGTAGGGTAGGGTGACAATGTGACACCCCGCATTTTTGGATATGATGGGAGTGTCGTCTGTGGAGCCGTCATTTATTACTATGATCTTGTGTATGGGGTAGGTTTGCTTTTTCAAGGAGTCAATGGTGGCTCCAATGTATTTTTCCTCGTTTCTTGCTGCTATTACGGCGATTACTTTCTGCGTTGTATGACCCCCCTTATCTGGCGTAGAATGTCGAGGACCCATTCCTCGTTTTTGTAGTCTAGATGAGCCCTTTTGGGTGTGTCCACTACTTCCTGTGGGGTCATCCCCATTTTTTCCGAGAAAAAAGCATAGTCTGATGGGTTGTTTGAGGGTGGTTCACTGAGGGTTTCAAGTGCTTCGTCCCGGGTTAACTGACCGCTACAGATCAGGGTTGACAGGTGGGCTTTTCTCTTGTCGATGCCCCACCTTGTCGGTAGAATGTATTCTTGGTAGAATCGTGTGAGTCTGCTTTCCCCATGTTTGCCCCCATAGTCAAGTAGCTCCCACTCGTCAACTAGGGTTTTCATTGCGTCGGCTCGGTTGTAATCGACGTAGTTCAAGGGCTTGATCGTCTTTGATGCGAAATACTCTATGAATAAACGCTTTACAATGCCCATGCCTGAAAACTCCCGCATGGGGATTGTCCCGTATTTTCGGTGGATGTCCTTAATGTTTGCGAGATCCCTACCTGCGAAGCCCCAGGATTGTGGGAGGATTCCTTCAGTAGCCCAGTTCTGACCACTTAGGACATAGCGAAACTTCTCTTTGTATGCGAAGCTGTAGATTGTTGATGCAATCGCATGGTCCGTTATTGCCTCAAGGTTGATAACGCCAGCCTTCAAATATGCAAGCTGTATGTCACGATATTCCTCGGAGTCCACGTAGATGTTTACGCCTTTCCATCCAGTGACCTCTCTTATTCTTTCGATGTTGTGTTTGGCCTCATCTGTGTCCCATCCGTTATCCAGGTGGACAAGGACAGCTTTCAACCCTAGCTTATGGGCGAGGTATGCGGTGTAGCTTGAATCTACCCCTCCGCTTATTCCGAGAACGCAGTTGTAGCCACGTCGGGATTTCTTGATCTTCTCGATTATTGGGGTTAACTCATCCTTGGATCTCATGATCTTCGGGGCGATGGCCTTCCATGTTCGACAGTGGTTACATTCTCCCGCCTCGTTGAAGGTGATCTCCGGATCTGTGGTATCCATGCAACAAAATGTACAACCCTTCATCTGTATTGGCTCCTTTTGATGCGGTTCATCTCCCTACGGGTGAATATGACCTCTCGAACCATTTCCAAGAAATGCGCGCGCATACTCTTCTGGGGGAACTCCCGTAGAAGCTCCTGGGAGCGTATCCTTATCTGGTGGTGCTTCCAATTCCTAGCACTCACCTTTTCTCCCTCCTTATGCGGTCACAGTCCTCTGGGTGGATCCTGCCTGGGCAAGTGTAGCAGGAAAGAATGGGTTTGCACTCACCCATGTAGAACATCCTCCACTTGGGATTCGATGTAGGCCCTTCTTTCTTGGGCACACTGGGGGCAGTCTAGCCGTTCACCGTAGCCATGCGGGTAATCCTCGAAGACTCCGTGTTCAGGGCACTTTTTGGCGTAGAAGGGTATGGATCCACTCCACCCGGGCCGTGTCCGGTGTTCTAGGTAAACTACGCCACCCAGACGCAGCCGAAGCCTCTGCCAGAAGGTCAACGCCAAGCCCTTACCCCCTGTTCCACTAGCCAGTTGTAGACTCTCTCTGCCATTGCGGAGGCCTTATCCCCATCCAGGTGAGCTCTGCACATGGTTTTTATCTGGGTGAGATTGGGTTCAACGCCCTTCTTCTTGGCCCTTGAATAGAATATCTGCCTGATCTCGCCTTCTATGGTTCCAATGTCGTAGCTGCCCCCGTCTACGAAGCTAGTCATGCGTGCTTGGGGGTTGCCTGGGTCATGGACATCAACGTATTCCTTGATGTATTCCATGAGGTTTCGTGAGACATTGGAACCCTCTCGCCTCACGATCTGCTTGAATCTTTCGTAGATGTATCGCTCATCTAGGCAAAAATAGATGGAGGCTCGTGGCATTACCCACGCCCCCTTACATGTAATATATTACAGTAATATATTACACATATACAATACAATACAGTCACGAGAGAGCGAGCCTCCTTTTCTCCCTAAAACGTGAATTTCTGGGGCTACTTCTCATCATTTTATCGCATTTGAAGCAATATTGTCCTTCTTCATGGGGTCTCCAAGTCCTGCAAACTGAGCAGAAGAAGTGAGTATCGTAACGGCTGAACACTATCTTGCCTCCCACTTCTGAGGGCTTCCGTCATGTTGGGGGATAGAACGGGCGTACCCCTTCTTCCTCATACTCCTCAATTTGTTCCCGATTGTGGAATACTTGGTGAAGGCGGGTTGTAGGTGGATCTCCTTTTCGGTTCGGGGGCCTATGCCTTTGAGGTAGTACCATATCTCTCGTTCTGCGGGGGTGAGCTCTGTTTCGGGGTCTCGGGCTTTGATGGGGATGGATGCGCCGTCTAATGTTAATTGCGACAAGGTTAGGTCTCCCACTTTTCTTGAGGGTCCCCGAAAAGCAAGAACATGATGAAGAAATAAAGTACCACAAACGGGGAGGCGAGCAACCACGCTATCCTCTTCCACTTCTTCATCGGGAATCCTCCGACCAGATGGCTTTTGATACTGTCCAAGATTCCCAGATGCCTAATCTAAAGTCAAAAGGGGGAGACCCATACTTCTTGAGAACTATGGAAAGAAATAGCCTCAAGGCTCCAATTAAATTCCTTATGGTGGGGCCTCCTTTGCAGACTTCTCCAAGATTGTTGAAGCCCCTTCACAGGGCTGCCCGTGTATGTCCCAGGCTTCGGCGTGGAGGCAGGACACTAGGCATGAGGGGTTGTAGGTGGGACAGCTTCGGCAACACACTTCCTCTGGCTGGCCGTGGGGACACACCCACCTGAGATTGCAGTATGTCGCCGGGGCCTCTTCGCGAAGAGGTGGACCGCCATGCTTCGGAGGTGAGGCCCTGGCTGTCCCCTTGGGACTATGAACTGGGGTCTCCCTTGAGTTTCTTGAAGGGAACCCATGAGTGGAGACCCCAGAACCATGAAGGAAGCGGGAGTGGGACACTAGGCCTTCACCTTCCCGTTTCTGTGTATTTCCTTGCCGTCCACGAGGATGCGGAAGGACTTGCCTATGGTGAGGGCATTATCGTTATGTTCTACTTTTGAGAGTCTGAGGGTTTCCCACTTCTTAGACCAGGAATCGTACTGCTGGATCACGACTGTACTGGTCACGCCACCACCTCCCGTTTAGGTGCGAAGACCCCACTTCGCACCCCAAACGCCACATATTCAAACAAGAAACGATGAGCTTCTAGATCCTCATCAAGAACGATAAAGGTCTCTTCAGGAGCGTATTGCAGAGCCAGTTTCAGCAGTTTCTCCGCATTTACATTACATGATTGATAGGTCTTAGCTAACCAGTTCTGTACGCACCTGGGAGTTACACCGATATATTTTGCAAATATTCTACAGGCTCCAAATTGGCTCACGTTTCTGTTTAACTGTGTTTTTAGGATCAAGCCCTTATGATATGAAATCTCAGTCTCTATTGCCTGAACTACTGCCTTGACAAGTTTGAAACGGGCCTCTCGGCTTATGTACTCGCTTAAATTAGGTGCGAAGTCCCCCCTTCGCACGTATTCTGTAGAACTGGGACTCAACTTTGGGAACCTCCTGGGGGTCTTGTTATGAAGTATGCGATAATCGCGGCGAGAACGGCTTGTACTGAGGCGAGGTAAACCACCTCATTGATGCTATATCCCATACGCGCGAGTAGAAGTATGTAGAGAATGGAAATCCCCGATGAAATTATATAGGAAACTATGATCTCTTCTCTCAGACCCCTGATGTCCCAAACATACACAGCGTTTTGGGGTTGGGATCCCCCATGCGCACTCTTCTCCGTAGAACTACTCATCTGTGAACCCCCATAACTTTATTTCTTCCCAAACATTCGGGGTGATCAATCCAAAGAGAACACCAAAGAGGACGAAAATGACGGGTATTCGATATGTCGCCTGTTCTTTTGGAATTAGGAAGAATGAAAACTGTAAAGCTAAAATAAAGATAGAAAGTGTTAATACAAGTTTTTCTTTAAATCGGTTATAAGAGGCTTGTAGATTGAGTTTTATAGCTCGTGGGGTTGGCTTCGCTGCGTTTTTATTGGTATCTACGTGGTTTTTCCAGAAATATTTAGAAACGAATGACCGCTTTTCACTAATCTTCGCTTTAATATCGCTATTGATAGGAGCTTTGTTCTTCTTTCTAGGTGGAAAGGGTGAATTAGAAGTTCGTGGCCAACTAGGATAATCAAACATCCACTGGAACCTCCAAGACCTCAGAGGATGGGCGTAACTCTAGATCTCGAAGGATCTTCTCCTGCTCATCGAGTAGTATCTGAACGTGGCGGTGGGCTTCCTCCGTGTAGGGCTCCTTCTTCATCCACCGCAGAGCCTCATCAACCAAGGCCATGAAGCCATCAGCCATGTGTAGAGACCCCCACTTTGGCTTCGAGTTTGGCTACCTTCTCACCGATTAGGTAGTCTATCCAGAGGGGAACGCCAAGGGCTATTCCTATGAAGTAGAGGTAAACTAAACCCACTAGGAACTCCAGTTTTAGGCCTCCTGCAATGGCTTTTTAGCATCGATAGGGGTTTCTGTGGGATCGAAGTCAGGTATCTTCTTCAGTACGAGAACTTCGCCTTGACGAGAGATGTAAACCTCGGAACCGTTCACAAGGCCAAGCTCCTCCGCGTAATTCTTCGGAATGACAACCGCCAGGCTAACGCCGCTCTGAGTGAAAACCTTACGAACCAGAAAATCAGACATGTTTTTTTACCTAGATGTTTGGTCTAAACCATTTTATTATGTTTAGAATATATAACGTTTTTGGTAAAAAATCTAGGTATAATAGTTCACAACAACATTCTATAATTCAGAACTATCTAAATAGCTTGGTCAAATACATTGGAAATATCAGAACCTCTAAAAATACAGGACTTGTTAGCTGTCGGTTGTACTGCTCATGCGTATTTCATTTTAGAAGCATTGAACTCGAAAGATGAACCCCTCTCAATACCAGATCTCATAAACCAAATTAGTACTATCACACGGGGCTCAATTAATTTACGTGACCAGTCCGTACGAATACCTACCCACTCATTAACTCAACGAGGTCTTTTGAGAGAGATACCGATGAAATACGGAAAACGAAGCATCACAAAATATGAACTTACAAAAACTGGATTAAAGTATTTGGAAGCATTTCATAGATTTCTTGAGGCCTTAGAGTGAATTTGTTCTGAACTATGTCTACATAACTTGCCCCTACCTCATTTATTTTCACGAGAAAGCACGTAACGATTAAACAGGAAGAGTAGAACAATCGTTCCAAGCGTCACAAAAAACGTATTCATATTTATCCAACCTAGAATTAGAACGGACATTAAAGAAAGAATTAATACTAAGACTACCCAGAAGAGCGTTTTCTGTGGGGGAGGCCCAACCTCCATACTTCTAAACAATCTAAAACGTTATTTATGGTTTACGACAAACCCTATCCTCCACTCATCTTGAGTGCTTGGTGGATCCTTTCGGTGATGTGTGCTTTCTTCATGACCCACCCAATGAATTGGTATCCCATGATCATGAATATTACCGTACTCAGTACGAGCCGACTGAGGAGGAGGCCTAGGTCGGTGACTCCCATGCTTAGGAAGAAGGAGATATACATCTTGTGTGTATACATGACCGACCAGCCCAAGTTAAATAGGAATTGTATCATCGTCACTTTCGTACTCACAAGGCCCTCCATGATGGCGACCCACCCGAGAGCTATCAGAGGTCCGAAGAGTGGGATCCCCCATAAAAAAATCATGATGGGTATTGAAAGGCTCAATAGACAAACATCGCGCAATCTCATGCTTTTATACCTCTTTAGCTTTGTTTCGTTCGTAGGCTTCCTGTAGGATCTCCTCGGTGGTCTCTGATCCGCAGAGGGGACATATTGCGGTTTTGGGGGTTGGCGGTATCGCTATCTCGGGTATCGCGGGCGGTCTGATTCCCGTGTAATCGTTCAGGAAGCCTCGGGCCTCTTCGAGGGTTACGTGGTGTTTGTTTTGAATGACGGATAGGATGAAGTTCTCGTCTCCGGTTGGGAACTGGGCGTAGAATCGTTTGATTGTGTCCTCGACTGTTTCCTTGGAGGGTGGAGTGTAAGCGGACACAGGTTGGGGTGGGGTTTCGGGGGTTATGGTGTCCAGGGGGATTGGATCCTCCTTATCGTCTTCTATTGGCTCCGTGTAGAGTCCCGTATAGTCCTCTTCCTCCTCTTCTACTTGGGTGGACTCGGTGGGGGTCTCGATGGTGTTTTGTAGTGATAATTCGAAAAACGGTTTTTGGTTTTCAGGCTCCTTTTCAGAATCGGGGGTTAAATCGGGCGTAGTAAGTGCCACTGTGGCACAATTGGAATGAGGTTCTCTTTGGTATTCTCTCTTGTATTCGTCTGGAATATATCGGATTACGGTTCTGTAAGGAATCCCCAAACTATCTGAGATTCTCTTAGGATTCCACCCCGTTAGTTCGATCAGTGTTGTAATGGCTCGTTTTTTCTCATCGCTTGATATCGTTCTTCTCAGTAAGTTCGCTATGAGTCGAAGGGCTTCAATGTCGATTTCACTCTTGATCCAGTCAACCTCAACTGTGGGCCAGTTAGGATCGGCCTCAAGCCTATGGAATCCGTCGATTACATTTCCATCCTTATCTACAAGTACAGGATATAACGCCCCGAAGATGTCCTTAGTTCGCCTCAGAGCCTCGATAAGTTCTTGATCAGTATACTCGCTCATGTGTTCACCTCAAAGTGGGCATGTAGTGTAGACCATGCAGACCGTTTTCATGGCTATGGCGTTCTTGGTGAGGCTGGCGAGTTCGTGAATCTCGTTTACGATGGATTTCCAACGTTCCTCCGAGTCTTTATCGCATTCCCACTCTTGAGCTTTAAGGAGGAGATGTTCCATAATCCCGTTGATGGCCTGAACCCCATTTTGACTTTGAAACTGAGTAAACCATATATTGCTTTTAGAATATTTAGAAAAACTTTTATATATAGTAGCTAATATTTGATGCATTATGAGACTAACAGTTTTCCGTAATCCTGCTAGTAGTGACATTCAGGATGACCTGGACCTCGATGAGCTCAAGAAGCTTGTCTCCGAGCTACTGGACGAGTTGGAGCCCACAGGTAACCTCTTGGGATTCATTGTAGGTATAGATTAAACCATATGAGGGCCTTCCATGAGTCAAGCCCTATTCACGGAACTCCAACGAAGTTTTAAGAAGTGGGGGGTCTTACATATGGGGGCGTCCAATTTTCAAGCATTAATCAGAGATTTTAAAATTAGAATAGATTCGCTTGTTGGATTCAATCGGATGAAAAAAACGCTTTATATGATGATGCCTCCCGTACTGTGTTTTCTTGCCCCGAATATGGTTCATGAGATCTGTAGGAAAAAACCATATCTTATTCCAAAAGGTATTCATACAGATCCTGACTTCTGTGAAGAATGGTTCAATACTACAATTAAGACGTTCGCAGAAAACCCTCAAATCCGTGATCTATATATTGGAAGCTGATGCTGAACCGCACGCGCATTTGTTAGAATGGGCTGCTTGTGTATAGTTTACTGATCAAGCTAGCTGATAGCCCTTGTCCCGAGACTTCTAGGAACTCGTCTATTTCTTCGGCTAGTTTTTCCCAGCCGTCTTCATCCTCTTGCCATTCATCAATCCGGTTACGGATGTGCTTGGCAAAAGCTGATACAAAGGCGAACTCCTTATCCGTTAATTCTCCCAACCCCATGCGAATCTCCCAACAACGGAGAAGGCCCCTCGCCCTAATCAACCTATTTTACACGTTTACACAATTTCACCCACTATAAGATCGACCTAAAGATGCCATAAAACAGCCCCTTTTCTTCATTATCATTGACCATTGATAGTTTCATGTAAAGAACCCAGTTTCACCCACCTCCAAGGATTGACAGAGACACGCAATCAACCGACGTATCAGTTTACTCTTTACAAAATCTTCTAAGGGGTCTGTGCGCGCGCCGTTAGCTGTCGATATGGGTAATGGTTAAATGGGGATAAGCCCCAATTAATTGTAGATAATAAAGGAGAAGAGAAGTTTGACTAAATACCGCAGACGGAAGGACAAAGATACTTGGCACTGG
>Ga0114920_10000500_pt1 | contig 17083 bp, 12 predicted proteins | sample ChitaG_FD_88683 | JGI IMG/M metagenome (GOLD analysis project Ga0114920, IMG submission 88683) | Deep subsurface microbial communities from South Pacific Ocean to uncover new lineages of life (NeLLi) - Chile_00310 metaG | ecosystem: Environmental > Aquatic > Marine > Oceanic > Sediment ... | reverse complement strand
TACATTAGCATATGGGATAAAATTTGTCTGGCTGGGCAGAGTTACCACGGTTATCGGGCAGTCTGTACCTATAACTTTGAAAACATTTTCTTCAGTTTACGATTCTCGTCATCCTGTTCAATCTTTGATAAATATGGGAAAAGAATTTGCCAAGAATGTCCTGGCTGTCTTTGGAAACAAGAAATACGCTATGCACAAGAGTTACGACCTTGTCAGAATAGCCAAACTAAACGATGGTCAAAAAGTCTATGAATTCTTAAGGTTTGATAACTATTGGAAAGGAGTTGCCGAAGGCGCTACTTCCAGACGCCTGGCATACGTAATTTCCCAACGAACACTTGAAAGGTTAAAGAAAGTTAGTGGTTATATGATTGTTTATACCCACCTGGGGAAAAATTCTGACTGCTCGCAGGTAATCGCGAAAGAAACACAAAATGCATTGCGAGATTTAGCAAACGAATACGAAAAAGGAAATATTTATGTTACCACCACTTCTAAGTTATTAAATTACTATCTTAATCATAAATATTTAAACTGGTCCTATGAGACTAAAGGAGATGAAATAATTATTACAATCGCCGACGTGGAAGACCCAGTTTTTGGTTCGTTCGTTCCTACTATTAAAGATTTACAGGGTATCACATTTTACGTTCCCCATAAAGATAAAACTCGGATTTATATAAACGATAAGGAGATAATAAATATTCAAAGAAACCCACCCGATTATAAGCAAAAAGAAAGTGTAACTATTTGGAAAAAGGAGGGAAAGGCATGAGAAAAAGTAGCCTGTCCCCTTTTTTAGTGGGTATTATAGACGGTTCATCAATAAGAGATGAGTCTGAACAATGGGAACAAATAAACAGAATGTGTTATTCACTAAAAGCCTATGAATGGTACAAGCCTGAGACATACATAAAAGGGCCTCTGGCCTTAGGTCAGGTAGACCACGGAATACTTAACAGAGATTTACGGCCCGTAAATAGTAATGACGGCCGTTATACATTATTCTTTCATGGTGAAATCTACAATTATGAAGAATTAAAAGACGAAATGGGAATTGAAGAATCTCTTTCCCCTTCAAAACTTCTTCTGGCCTTTTATGAAAAATATAGAAACGATTTTATTTTTAAATTAAAAGGAGCTTTTAACATAATTACCTGGGATTGGAAAGAAAAACAATTAACCGTTATCAATGACCGGTATGGCCTACGGCCTATCTATTACTCACAAAATAACAACGGACTATACTTGGCTTCAGAAGTGAAAGCGATTTTGACCTGTAATGATGTTTCAAAAAATGTCGATCACTCTGCTATTGCCAGTCTATTCTTTTTTGGTTTCGTAATGGGAAACAAAACTTATTTTGAATCAATCAAATTGCTGCCCCCTGCATCTTTGTTAGTCTTTAAAAATAACGAAATTTCTATCTCTAATTATTGGGACTTCAATTTCTTAGACAAAAACGAAGGCAAAACGCAGGATTATTATGAAAAAATGATTGGAGACCTTATAATACAAGCGGTAGAAAGACACGTAAAAGATGGCGTTAGAATTACTGTTCCTTTGAGTGGCGGATTAGATTCCCGGGCTATTTTAGCAAGTATAGGTAAAGAATACTATCCAATAAATACCGTTACCTTTGGAACAAAAGATATGGATGATGTCAAAATTGCCAAGCGAGTATCGGATGCATCAGGGGTTAACCATCATTACCTTGAGATCTTGCCGGAGGACATTATTAGTAGTGCAAAAAAGATAGTAAACATAACTGATGGAATGATATCTTTTCTCCATTCTACTGGAAATATGAAATTTGAATTAATAAGAGATTACACCGATGTTTGCCTTGACGGGATGCAACCCTTTGGCAGTTTTTTTAGTCCCTTTGCTATTTTCAGAAGAAAAGAGAAGTTGTTAATTACTGACCATCTTTTTCAGCCAATTTCGAAACACTTGGCAAAGTCTCTTTTTACCGATTCTTATTATAAAAAAATCAAAGATTATCCGAAAGAAATTATAGGAGATATTTCCGAAAAATGTAACTTTAAGTCTGTTGGTAACATTATAGATTATTCTATTGCTACTCAATACGTGCGACGCTTTGTAAATTATGGCAATCTTGTTAAGAGAGCTCATGTCGAAGTTAGAAGCCCTTTTTTCGACAATGACCTCGTTGACTTTATTATTAATACTCCTCCTCACGAAAGAAGATATCAATATCTATACACTCGAACTTTTTCACGACTTTTTCCGGAACTTTCCAAAATTCCGTGGGAAAAGACCGGGTTGCCTATTAATGCAACTGATACCTTTGCTAAAATGACTCTACATTTAATTAAAAAACATTTGAAGAAGAAACTTGGCACGATCAATAAGAACCCGACTGACAACAGGTATTCTAGAGCTTCCTCAGTTAATCTTTTTGCTAAGTATACTCAATGGTCAAGAGAGAATGAAAATTTAACCAACTTCATTCGCAGGACATTATTAAATGGAAAAGGCTATAGTAGAAGTATTTTAAATATCAAAACTGTGGAACATGTCTTAGAAGAACATATCAAAGGGAGACGCAATCATATAGAGCTTATATCCAGACTTTTAACTTTTGAGTTATGGAGTCAACTTTTTGTTGATTAGAGCAGCATATGGAGGGTGAAGGTTTTAGTTATTAGTAATAGGTTCTTAATGAAACTCTCCTGAGAATTTCTATGAAAGACCGAATTAAAAACATTGAAGGTGTATATATTAACACGTCGAAATAAAGAGAGTGGAACAATTCCGCGCGGCCTTTTTTGAAATGGTAATAAAACAGAGCGGAAATCTGGAGTATGCTATGCCAGGTATAGTGGGCATAATAGATCCGTTATTAACAATGAATCAATCTGAACGATTAGAACAAATAAATAAAATGTGTTGCGCGGTTAAACATCATGACTGGTACAGATTAGAGACTTATTTAAAAGGTCCCCTTGCGTTAGGTCATATCGATCATGGAATATTTAAAAAAGATTTGCAGCCAATAAACAGCAAAAGAAATCATTTTGCATTACTTTTTCATGGTGAAATTTATAATTCTAAAGAATTAAAGAATGAGATCGGCATTGAGGACGAGGTTTCCAATTCAAATCTTCTCCTGACACTTTTTGAAAAATATGGAAATAATTTCATATTTAGGTTAAACGGAGCTTTTAACATAATTATCTGGGATTCGAAAGAAAAAAAATTAATTGTTGTTAATGACAGGTATGGGTTGCGACCTATTTATTACTCACAATACAACAGTAAACTATACTTAGCTTCGGAAGTGAAAGCGATTTTGACCTGTAATGATATTTCAAAGAACATAGATGATTACGCGGTGGCTAGTCTATTCTTTTTTCGTTTCGTGGCGGAAAATAGAACTTACTTTGAATCAATTAAGCTCCTCCCGCCCGGATCATTCCTAGTTTTTAAAGACAATAAGATTTCTATTTCTAATTATTGGGACTTTGATTTTTCAGACAAAAAAGAAGATAAATCTCACGATTATTATGAAGAAATGCTGGGGAACGTTATATTACAAGCGGTAGAAAGACACGTAAAAGATGGCGTTAGAATTACTGTTCCTTTGAGTGGTGGATTAGATTCCAGAACTATTTTAGCAAGTATACGTAAAGAATATTACCCAATAAATTCCATTACTTTTGGAACAAAAGATATGGATGATGTCAGAATTGCAAAACTAGTATCAGATGCATTGGGGACTAACCATCATTTCCTTGAAATTTTGCCCGAGAATATTATTGACCATGCAAAAAAAATAGTTAATATTACTGATGGAATGATATCCTTTCTCCATTCTCTTGGGAATATGACATTTGAGTTAATACGAGATTATACGGATATTTGCCTTGTCGGAATGCAACTTTTTGGCAATTTTTTTGGACCGCTCGCTACTTTTCGAAGCAAAGAAAAACTGTTGACCGACACCTCATTTTTTCGGCCTATGGCATCTAGCTTAGCCAAGTCGCTTTTCACAGAATCTTATTATAAAAGAATTAAAGATTACCCAGGAGAAATTATTAGGAATATTTCTAGAAAATGTAAATCTGTTTCTGCCAGTAGCATCTTGGATTATTGCATTACTGCTGAATATATGCGTCGTTTTTCAAATTACGGTGATCTGGTCATAAGAACTCATATAGAAATTAGAAGTCCTTTGATGGATAATGACCTCGTTGACTTCATCATTAATGCTCCTCCGGACGAAAGAAGATATCAATCCCTATACACTCGAACTTTTCCGCGGCTTTTTCCGGAACTTTCCAAAATTCCATGGGAGAAAACCGGATTGCCAATCGGTGAAACAAATACCTATAGCAAAATGACATCCTACTTAATTCAGAAATATCTAAAGGAAAAGATGCATATGGTCGAGAAAAAACTTACTGGTGATAAGTATTTTAAAGCTCGACAAGTCAACCTTTTTGTTAAGTATGTTCAATGGTCAAGAGAAAATGAAAATTTAATCAGCTTCATTCGCGGGGCATTATTAAATGGAAAAGCTTATAGTAGAAGTATTTTAAATATTAAAACTGTGGAACGTGTCCTGGAAGAACATATCAAAGGGAAATGCAATCATATAGAGCTTATATCCAGACTTTTAACTTTTGAGTTATGGAGTCGGCTTTTTATTAATTAAGGCAGGATAAAAGAGATGAAGGTTTTGGTTATTAGCAATATGTATCCGGGAAAAAATTCTTACCTGGGAACTTTTATAAAGCAACAGGTAGAAGATATGAAAAATGAAGGTTTGCGCACCACAAAAGTGGTGAAGAACCGGAAAGGTTCTGTTGCCTATATACCTTTTATTTTAAAAAATATATTTTATTTGCTTTTCGGCTCTTACGACATAGTTCATGCATACTACGGGTTTCACTCTGCCCTGTTTGCAGCAATCATAAAAAGAAGACCCCTGATAATAACTTTTGTGGGAAGCGATGCCCTGAGAGAACCTTCACGCAATAAGGTATATTGTATCCTGCAAAAATTTGTTATATCACGCTCTGACCATATTATTGCTGTCAGTAGTAAGATAAAAAATGTCCTTGTTTCTGCCCTGGGAGCAGATTCTAATAAGATATCGGTGATTACTTTTGGCATCGACTTTGACCTTTTTAAACCCTCGCCGCAGGATAAAATGAGAGAGAAATTGGGTTTTCCGTCTGACATGAAACTCGTCTTGTTCCCCAGTAATCCCAGAAGAATCGAGAAAAGATTCGACATCTTCAATAGAGCCGTAGAATTGGTGCGTGAAGAGAACCAAAATATTCTACCGGTGATATTAAGTAATAACAGGCGCCCATATTCTGAGGTTCCACTGGTTATGAATGCTTGTGATGTATTAGTATTAACTTCTGACTCGGAAGGGTCCCCTACAGTGATAAAAGAGGCCCTGGCCTGTAACTTGCCCGTTGTCTCTGTTGACGTTGGCGATGCTCGAGAGGTAATTAAAGATGCTGCGAATTGCTACATTTGTAAACAAGAGCCCGTTAATATTGCTGAAAGGATAAAATTAGTTCTTAATAACGATGTAAGAACTGCAGGAAGAAATAATATCCAGCATCTATCATCAAAAAAAATCGCAGGGAAGATAATAAAACTTTATAGAGAAATAATCTAAAGTATTTTATGAGAACACTAATCACAGGAATAGCTGGTTTTACAGGAATCCATTTAGCAGAATACCTATTATCTAAAGAGAAGGATAGCGACAATATAGATTTGTATGGCATCGACATTGTACAAGATGTCAGCAAAGATACTAAACCCGTCTTAGATAAGGCAGAAGTGCTTGCTTGTGATATCCTGGATAAAGAAGAAACGAAAAAGACTATACAGGAGATTAAACCTGATAGAATTTTCCATTTAGCAGGTTTAACCTTTGACCCAGATTCTTATCAGTCTCCTGAGAAATTTTATATTACAAATGTTTTCGGGACTATCAATTTGCTGGAGGCAGTTAAACAACTAAGAACTAATCCCCTAATCCATATTGCTTGTTCCAGTGCCGAATATGGATTAATACTGGAAAAGGAAAATCCGGTTACGGAAACTAACTATTTTCGTCCAATAAGTCCGTATGGAATAAGTAAGCTTGCTCAAGATATGGTTGGGTATCAATATCACAGGAATTATGGTTTAAGAATTATTCGAACAAGAGCTTTTAATATCCCCGGGCCAGGGGAGAGGGAAGATTTTGTCTGTTCTAACTTTGCTCGCCAAATAGCACTGATTGAAAAGGGCAAACAAGAGGCAACAATTTATGTCGGTAATTTAGATGCCAAAAGAGACTTTGTAGATATTAGAGACGTTGTGAAAGCCTACTGGCTGGCATTGGACAAAGGAATTTCAGGAGAAGTCTATAACCTCTGTTCAGGAAAGGCATACTCAATAGGCGAAATGTTGAACATTTTGCTACAGATGGCAAAAAAGGATATTGTTGTTAAGCAAGACCCTGAAAGAATGCGGCCATCCGACATTCCCTTACAAGTTGGCAGTTTCCAAAAATTTCACAAACAAACGGGCTGGGAGCCTATTATACCTCTGGAAGAAACGTTGAAAGATTTGCTCAACTATTGGCGACAAAAAGTTTAATAAACAAGGGGAAAGAATTTATGAACTGGAAACAAAAAAAGGTTCTTGTAACTGGAGCTGGTGGATTTATTGGCAGCCATTTAACAGAAAAGTTAGTTGACTTAGGAGCGAAAGTTAGAGCTTTCGTTCGTTACAACTCCCGTAACGATTGGGGCTTAATAGAGACTTTGCCTTCACATACGAAAGAGAAAATGAAAGTAATTACGGGCGATTTAAGAGATTCCGAAACCATCAAAAGTGTGATGAAGGATGTTGATGTAGTTTTCCATCTGGGAGCTTTAATCGCTATTCCCTACTCTTATATTCGTCCCAGAGAAGTGGTGGAAACCAATATTATGGGAACTTTAAATATTTTAAATAGTGCAAGAGAATACGAGCCAGAAAAAATAATCCACACTTCTACAAGCGAAGTTTATGGAACAGCTCAATACGTACCCATTGACGAGAAACATCCGCTGCAAGGGCAATCGCCATATTCAGCCAGCAAAATAGGTGCGGATAAGCTCGCCGAAAGCTTTTATAGGTCGTATGATTTACCAATTACCACGTTAAGACCATTTAACACCTATGGCCCACGACAATCGGCAAGAGCGGTTATTCCCACAATTATTACTCAAGCATTGGCTCAGAATAAGATATTACTGGGCTCTTTAGAGCCAACCAGGGACTTATCTTATGTGGATGATATAGTTGATGGCTTTATTAAGGCAGCAGAATCAGAAAAGTCTACTGGTGAAGTTATTAATATAGGCTCCGGCTTTGAGATTTCTATTAACGATTTAGCAAATAAAATTATTTCTTTGATAGGGAAAAAGGTCAAGATAGTTTCCGATCCAAAACGAGTCAGGCCACCAAAAAGTGAAGTGGAAAGATTAATGGCTGATAATTCTAAGGCAAAAGAATTACTTAATTGGAAACCAAAAATTTCTTTAGACAAAGGCTTAAGAAAAACTATAGACTGGTTTTCGAAATTTCAAAACAGATATAGACCCGATATCTACAATATTTAGGAGAGAAATATGGATGCAATTATCCTCGCAGGGGGCAAAGGAACAAGATTAGCACCATATACAACGATTTTCCCCAAACCGTTAATGCCCATAGGAGATGCGCCTATTCTGGATGTAGTTTTGCGACAATTGAAGGGTCACGGATTTACCAAGATAATTATGGCGGTAGGTTACCTGGCGGAACTTCTGGAGACTTATTTTGGGAACGGAAGTAAATACGGTATCGATATTCAATATTCGCGCGAAAGTAAACCACTGGGAACCGCGGGACCTCTTTCTTTAATTGAAAACTTGACAAATCCTTTTCTGGTTATGAATGGGGATATTTTAACAACGCTTAATTATTCAACGCTTATCAATTATCATAAGGAAAAAGAGGCCGTAGCCACAATTGCTATGCATAAGAGAAAAGTTGATGTTGATTTTGGTGTTATTGAATTAAATACCGATAGTAAGATTACCAATTATATTGAGAAACCTAACTTAAAATATCTGGTGAGTATGGGAATTTATATCTTTGACACCAAGATTCTGAGTTATATCAAGCCAAACGAGAAATTAGATTTCCCGGATCTAGTAAAAAAGTTACTGGAAAATAATGAAAGGGTCATTGGTTATCCAAGCGACGACTACTGGTTAGATATTGGACGCCACGACGATTATCAAAGAGCCATAGACGAGTTTGAAAAGAATAAGGAGAAATTCTTCCCGGATAAGTCTTAGAAGTTGATGAAAAGAATTTGAGTTCTGGTGGAGTAATAATAGATTCAGCACGATAGTCTATCAAGAAGACCATGTTGTACTCATTACCGAGTGTGAGATATTTCTGCTCCGAGGAATCAGGTTGAAGGTACTATTATGAAAGAGATTGGGAGGAAAATTTATTATAAAATTCCTGTGTGTTTACGCTGGATTTTTTGGCCTGCTAAGATAACATTTAGATTTATCAATATTTCTAGACTGAATTTATGGATTCTAAGCGGAGAAGAAATCACCAGTCATCAGAAACTTTCCATTGTTTATGCCGGTACGAAAATCAATAAAAATTACTTTACAAAAATGGCCTACGATAACTCTTTTAGTGAAAATTATATTGGAAGAGTGTGGATTTGGAAAATTTTCAAAGTAGTTAAGGAAAAAGGTCGTAATTGCTCCTTGACGGTCGTTGCGATGGATAGACCTTTATGCACATTATTTAGAAACCGGGCGTGTTTTAATATTCCATTTTGGGTGACGAGTTTAACCGATATTTCTGCGAACGGCGCTTTGCTTGCTAAAAGTGATAGTGTTAAGACCGACATAAAAAAAATAAGAAATAACAAACTCTCGTTCGAGATAACGCACGACAGCCGTCAGTTTGATAACTTATATTACAATATGTACAGGCCTTATATTACTCAGCGCCATGGCGATGGAGCTATTATCGCAAAATATGATTATGTGAAGAACGAGTTTAGAAATGGCGAGTTACTTCTCATCAAAAAAGAAAATGAATATGTAGCAGGAGCTCTGCTGGTCTATAAAAAAAAGCAACCTCGTCTAGTATATTTGGGCGTAAAAGATGGCAACTTTGATTATGTCAAAGACGGTGCCGTAGGTGCTATTCTCTATTTCGCAATTTACCGGTTCAAAGAAAAAGGTTATAAACAAGCGGATTTTGGAGGTTCAAGAGCGTTTTTGAAAGATGGAGTGCTACGTTACAAGAAGAAGCGGGGTGTTTCGCAAATTGCTTCTCGGCATGGTGGAATCTTTTTTGTTGAGCCATTGACCAACACTCCCGGGTTGAAAGCGTTCCTCATAAATAATCCCTTCATTTTTATAGACAAGAGGAGAATTAGTGGGGCCGTATTTGTTGATAGCGACTATTCATTTTCCCAGGAAGAATTAGAGAAAACATACGAGGAATACTATTTTAATGGCATGTCTAAACTTTCCATTTATCAATTTGGAGAAAATAGCGATAGGACACAAAAAATATTATCCTTACAATTTTCAGACAGAATAATATTGTGTTCCGCGGAGCGCTTATTTCAAAAACACGATAGATGGTTCCAGTAAATGGAAAGTAAGATGAGATGGTTTTTATTAGGAAGTCAGAACTGTCCCAGAAAGGGCAATTCCTGTGAAATTAGAACCCAAAATGTTTCTAGAAAGTGCATTTTATTTTCTATACTATTTACGGAAAATAAGGAAGGCTCAAGGGCTCACTTCGTCTGAACTGGAAGAGTTGCAAAACAGAAAATTGAGAGCCATAGTTAAACACGCTTATGAAACTGTTCCTTATTACTATAACCTGTTCAATGCTGTTAGGCTAAAACCCGATGACATTAAAACAAAAGAGTACCTGGTCAAAATACCTATAACTTATAAGAAAATTCTCCAGAAATTACCCATTAGTGAACGAGTTGCAAAGGGCGTGGATATAAGTAAATGTATGAAATGCAGAACGAGCGGCTCTACAGGAGAGCCTTTGGACGTGTTTCTTAGCAAGAGAGAATTGAGTTATAGAATTGCTATGCAAACCAGAGTCTACGGATTGAACTTAACGGATAAAAAAGTAAACATACTTGGCCGCGAGCCTCTTCCTCCACAAGGCTCACCGGCGATAATTTTTGGAAGACTTAAGAAATATTTGAATCGTCTGGGACTATGGAGACGGTATTACTTTTCCCTTTTCGACGAACCCTGCGAAATGGTCTCAAAACTATTGGAAATTAAACCCAATGTTATAGAAACTCAGCCATCAACATTAAGATTGTTATGTAAATTTGTAAGAGAAAAAAATATCACCGGGATTTTCCCTAAATCAATCTTCACCAGAGCGGAGCTATTAAGCAGAGAGGATAGGAAGCAAATAGAGACTGTTTTTGGCATCAAATTGACTGATCTCTACGGTATTATTGAATTTGGCATTGTTGCCTGGGAGTGTGAAAAACATCAAGGGTATCACATTAATAGTGACATTGTGCTGGTAGAGGCAATAAAAGATAATCAGCAAGTATACGAAGAAGAGGGGGAAATGGTCTGCACTGATTTAATTAATTATACGATGCCTTTCATAAGATATGCTGTAAGAGATGTGGTTATTTTAAGTAAAGAAAAACATAATTGTGGCAGGAATCTTCCTCTGATAAGACTGATAGAGGGCAGGTCTGATGATTTCATAACTTTAGCTTCGGGGAAAATCTTGTCTCCAGTGCTTCTCACAACTACTCTGCAAAAGATAGGAGAAATTAGCCAGTATAAATTAGTCCAAGAAAACATAAATGTTTTTCATGTTCAAATAGTCAAAGGGCAGAATTTCAAGGAGGCTACAATAGAAGAAGTTGAGAATGGGTTAAGAGAAATACTCGGCAGCGAGGCCCGGATCAATGTTGATATTGTGTCTGAAATACCCAGAGAGAAATCAGGGAAGGTACGCCCGATCGAGTCGAAAGTAGCTGTAAATCTTTAAGGGAAATAGAGATTACTAGATGGAAGACTACAAAGTTGAATTTGGCTCTCAGTTCATATGTAATATTATAGATGAGAACTCAGGCTTATTAGGCTATATAGTCATAGATTCTACCGTTAACGGGCACTCGTGTGGTGGATTAAGAATGTTGCCCGATGTTTCTATTTCCGAACTACAAGGTCTCGCTCGGGCAATGACTCTAAAGTTTAATTTTTTGGGAATGAACGAAGGTGGAGCAAAGGCAGGAATAGTTGCCAGTCCTTCTATGCCGCAGGAAGAAAAATTGGCTTTACTTAGAACTTTTGCAAAGATTGCAAGTCCTCTCCTGAAAACCCGCGGCTACGTTCCCGCGTGTGATATGGGGACTAATAACGAAGAAATCAGATATATGTTAGGGTCGATAGGTTTGAAAGTGCCTCAAAATAAGGTTGGAAAAAAGCGAAACGGGGAGTCTTACGTCGCTCTTTCCGTCTTGGCAGGAGTCGAGGCAGCTGCAAAGCATATGAATTTAGACTTATCTCAATCTACCCTTGCGATAGAAGGTTTTGGAAAAGTAGGAAGTTCTGTAGCTAAAGTTTTCTCGCAGGAGGGAACGAAGGTAGTGGCCGTCTCAACAGTCAAGGGAGCAATATACGACCCGGATGGGTTAGATGTAGATAAATTGATTCAGATAAAGAATGAGGTTGGAGAAGACGTAGTAAACACTCATAAAAAAGCGAAGAAAATTGAAAAAAGCGAACTACTCACATTGGATGTAGACATATTATCGCCTTGTGCCAGACATCACAGTATTAATCTAAAAAATGTGGAGAAAATAAGAGCTAAAATTATTTGTGCTGGTGCCAACATTCCAGTTACTCGTGAAGCAGAGCGGGTCTTATGGCGGAAGGGAAAATTATGCCTTCCAGACTTTGTCACAAATTGTGGGGGAATATTAGGAAGTAATATGGAGCGTGCAGGTCTAAGTGAACGGTTCATCGGAAATTTTATTATTCAAGAAATTGGTAAAAAAATATCAGAGATAATCGAAGTTTCGGAGAAAAAGAATATAACTCCTGGCGAGTTTGCTGAGACAGAAACAAAAAAGAGATTCTTGACAACAAAAACAGGTTCTAAGCAAATAAGTATTAAACATAGACTATTAGCAGTTGCTTTAGCGGCTTATAGGCGTCATCTGATACCTAAGTGCCTTGCTGCGCTCTATGCTCCAAGATATTTTAGAGTAAAACTAAGGTAAGTAAAAGACACGCAATCGTTTTTGATGGAGAGAAAAGAAGGTACTAATTAAATAACTTATCGTGATTTTCTAAATAGTAGCCTCGTTGAACAAGCGAAATTTAAAGGTTTTGGTTAGCTTCTGACATTAAGTACTATACTTTATTAAAAATTCTGAAGAATTAAGAAAGTTTGGCAAAAGTGTCTTCACAGGACTAAAGAGAAAGTAACGGAGAGATATTTTGAATCAAAGAAAGATCGGTGCGGTTATTATAGGAGGAGATTTTCAAGGTCTAGGCATTTTAAGGAGTCTCGCTAAGCAAGGTATTCCAATTTGTTTATTAGATACTGAATTATGCATTGGAAGGTTCTCACGATATAGAAAGAAGTTCGTAAAATGTCCTAATCCACAGAACGAGATATCTTTTTTAGATTTCCTAAGAGAGCTTGCAGAAAGAGAAAATTTGAAAGGGTGGATAGTATTTCCAACCAATGATCAAACAGTATATATTTTATCTAAAAATAGAGACCAACTCAAAGAATACTATAGAATTCCAACTCCATCATGGGATGTAGTCAAGTTTGCTTACGATAAAAAATTAACCTATCGGCTAGCTGAAAAATCCGGCATAGATATTCCGAAAACTTTTTACCCTGGGAACCTCGAGGAATTGCAACAATTAAATTTAGAGTTCCCCGTTATTATTAAACCTTCAATAAAGACTCATTTTTTTAATAAGACAAGGAAGAAGGCATTCCGAGTTAATAATAAAGAGGAACTTGTCGAGAAATATAGGAAAACTCTTTCTATCATCGATAGCTCCGAAATAATGATTCAGGAACTAATACCAGGTGGGCCTGATAACCTATTTTCATTTTGTTCATTATTTAAAAATGGAGAGGTATTGGGCAAAGTTATTGCTAGACGTCCTAGGCAGCATCCTATGGATTTTGGTCGTTCGACAACTTATGCAGAAACCATTGATATGCCGGAGTTGGAAAAGATCAGTAAGAAAATTTTGAAGTTAATTAATTATTATGGGCTTTCAGAAGTTGAGTTCATGCAAGACCCCAGGGATGGAAGATATAAGTTGTTAGAAATAAATGCAAGAACATGGTCATGGCAATCTTTAGGAATTCGTGCTGGAGTGAATTTTCCTTATTTATTGTATAAAGATATGCTAGATGAAAGCGTAAAAATAAGCTCTTTTGAAAAGAACATCAAATGGATGCGCTTAATAACGGATGTTCCCACCGTGGCTATTGAGATTTTTAAAGGAAAGATGAAGATAATCGATTATTTCAATTCTCTCAAAGGACAAAAAGAATTCGCAGTATTATCAATCATAGATCCTTTTCCATTCATTGTGGAAATACTGAAGCACTTTCATGTTAGGAAAAAGGGCGTCGTTTGAAAGGTGGCTTAGACTGTTAGGCAAGAAGCTAATCTGCTTGTGGAATATAGTTGAAATGAGACAGGAAAAAGCTAAGAGAGCTAGAAATGAAAAGACAGGTACTAGATATTTTGCGTTGCCCAAATTGTAAGCACGACCTGACTTTAATTGAAACACAAGCAGTTAATAAGCAGATAATCGAGGGTTTCCTCGAATGTAATAATTGCCAAAGGTCATTTGAAATAACCAGAGGTGTCCCGAGGATGGTTATGGATCTGGGTAACCGAGAAGAAATAGTGGAAAGTTGGGATTTTGAATGGGCTAAAGTAACAAAAGGAATGTTCGAAGTTGATACTCTATATGGAATTACAGAGGAGGAAGAGCTAAACCGGTTTTTTTTGTATTTGGATGTCGTTCCTGATGATTTACGAGGCAAATTCATTCTTGATGCTGGGTGTGGGCGTGGACGACTCATAAAAGCTCTGGCGAAGTATGGGGCTGAGATTTTTGGTATTGATATATTTTCCACTTTAGTAGATGTTTATGAACATTGCAAGGCTTATAAAGATGTAAACATAATTCGAGCAGATATCCTTAATTTACCGTTTAGAAGAGAGGCATTTGACTATGTATGGAGCTGGGGTACTATATATTTGAGTGGTGATACTAATCGTGCATTCGAAAATCTAAGTAATCTAGTGAAAGCGTCTGGCAAATTGTTTGTCTCTGTACTTCCAGCGCGATATACAGATTTTGGCGATAAATTACGAAATTTCCTGGCAATTTCTCACAGGATACCAAAGAATATATTATTCTGTCTCTGCTACATCCTCGCACTCCCGTTATCTTTGGCTAAAAAAATACTTAATAAGGCTAGAACTTCAATAAGAACCACTGCTTTTTTTCTTTTTGATCACTTGTCGCCGCCAATTAGAAGTCGTCATACTGAAGATGAAGTAATGAGTTGGTTTAAAGAAGGAAATTTTCGTGACATAACTTGTATCAATAATAAACCTAGAATACTTGTCAGAGGAACTAAAAGGTAATACTTTCGCAGTGCACTTTCATTTTTGTATTAATGTGATTAACAAGGTTTTAAGAATTGGGTAGTCACATTATGCATCAGGGTGAACTAAGAGAAAGTGTTGAATCTCCAAACGAAAGTGGAAAATTTTGATTGGAGGGCAATTTGAGGATAAGTGTGTTTGGTTTAGGATACGTAGGATGTGTATCTGCTGCCTGTCTGGCAGAGAATGGACATAAGGTTATGGGAGTGGATATAAACCAAAATAAAATCGATATCATAAACAGTGGAAAAAGTCCGGTTATAGAAAAAGATATTGATGGAATCATTAACAGGGTTGTAACGACTAAGAAATTAATAGCCACAACAGATGTTAGAAAAGCAGTAGAAAACTCTGAAATATCTATGATTTGTGTGGGCACACCGAGTAAGGAAAATGGTAGTCTGGATTTGAAATATGTTAAACGAGTATGTTCAGAAATTGGCACTGGCTTGCGGAAAAAAGATGATTATCATATCGTAGTACTCAGGAGCACTGTATTACCAGGGAGTGTCGAGGGAGAAGTAATTCCCACCTTAGAGAAAGCTTCGGGTAAGAAAGCAGGAGCCGACTTCGGAGTGTGCATGAATCCCGAGTTTATGCGAGAAGGAAGCTCAGTTTACGATTACCATCATCCTCCGATGATAGTTATTGGAGAGGTAGACAAGAGAAGCGGGGACATTGTCGAACAGATCTACGCTAATATAGATGCTCCCTTTGTTAGGACATCGATAAAAGTTGCTGAGATGATAAAGTATGTGAATAATGCCTTTCATGGACTCAAGGTATGTTTCGCCAATGAAATAGGAAATATATGCAAAAAACTGGGGATTGATAGCCATCAGGTAATGGAAATATTTTGTAGAGATACAAAACTTAACCTCTCCCCGTATTATCTTAAACCAGGATTTGCCTTTGGCGGTTCGTGTCTTCCCAAGGACTTGCGAGCTTTACTGTATAAAGGCCAAAGAGAAGATTTAAGATTGCCACTCCTTAGTTCTATCCTAGATAGCAATGAAAATCAGGTAAAGATGGGAATAAACTTAATAACCAAGACCAAGAAGAAAAAGATAGGAATTTTTGGGTTTAGCTTCAAGCCCGGGACCGATGACCTGCGAGAAAGTCCTATGGTGGAATTAATTGAGACTTTGTTGGGGAAAGGCTACAAGATTAGTATCTATGACAAAAATGTTTCCATTGCAAAAATCTTTGGAGCTAATAAACAGTATATTGAAAAAGAAATTCCTCACATATCTTCGTTGATGTGCTCGTCTATGGAGAAGGTTTTGAGTGATTCAGAAGTGTTAGTGATTGGAAATAATTCCCAGGAATTTAGAAAAATCCCCGGGTTAATGCGGGAAGACCAAATAATAATTGATCTGGCCAGAATCATGGATGGAAAAAATGAAACGAAAAGTAAATATGAAGGGATATGCTGGTAAAATACTGATCATCGTGGAAAATCTTCCAGTCCCCTTTGACAGGAGAGTATGGTTGGAAGCCAATACTTTTACGGGAGAAGGGTACAAGGTCTCGGTGATATCACCGGGAGGAAAGAATGACCCCAAATATGAAGTGCTAAACGGAATTAGTCTCTACCGCTATCCCATGCCACCCCCCACAAGGGGATTTCTCAGTTATCTCTGGGAGTTTACATATTGCTGGCTTATGACCTTTTTCTTGTCCATAAAGATATTTTTTAAGGAAGGATTCGACGTTATCCACGCATGTAATCCTCCAGATACGTTTTTTCTCTTAGGAGCATTTTATAAACTGCTGGGTAAGAAATTTGTCTTTGACCAGCACGATTTGTGCCCTGAGGTTTACCAGGCAAGATTCGGTTCGGCAAAAAGAAGTCTACTTATTAAAGGTTTACTACTTTTAGAAAAATTAACTTATAAAACAGCCAGCCTGGTAATCGCAACCAATGAGTCTTACAAAAAGATTGCCGCAAAAAGGGGTAGAGTGAAAGAAGAAAACATTTTTGTCGTAAGAACCGGGCCGGATTTCCAAAGACTTAAACGGTTGAAAGCAGAGCCAGAGCTGAAAAAGGGAAGAAAATATATGGTCTGTTATTTGGGAGTAATGGGGCCTCAAGATGGAGTAGATTATCTTCTGCGTTCAGTAGAATTCATAGCAAGAACGAATGGAAGGAACGACATCATTTTCGTATTAATCGGTGGAGGAGATTCCTTTAAGGACTTAAAAAAGATGAGCGTTGATTTGGGCGTGCAAGAGCATATCCTATTTACGGGCAGAATTCCGGACGAAGAGTTAGTAAGATACCTCTCTACAGCAGATGTTTGCGTT
>Ga0114920_10000499_pt1 | contig 17093 bp, 11 predicted proteins | sample ChitaG_FD_88683 | JGI IMG/M metagenome (GOLD analysis project Ga0114920, IMG submission 88683) | Deep subsurface microbial communities from South Pacific Ocean to uncover new lineages of life (NeLLi) - Chile_00310 metaG | ecosystem: Environmental > Aquatic > Marine > Oceanic > Sediment ... | reverse complement strand
TGGCCGGGCTGAAGATATGTACCGTGATGACAGGAACAACGAGTTCACACCGACCAGTAATCCACGGACAATTGACAACTCCGGCAACAACACGCGTGTCTGGATCACTGATATCAAGCGCGCTCGTGTTGCGGATCCCCTGGCAAGGGAGCCACACATTGACAGTGTTATGTTTCTTAACGTGGAAACCAGGGAACTTGTTGACAATTTCCCGGTCAGGGCAGGAGTGCCTGCTATCGGACTTTCCCCGATTGCTGATGATCTCAATAATGATGACAGTCTTGAGATCATTGTCGCTTCAGGCCGACTCTTGTCGGTTTTCACATCCCGGGGTGAGAACTTCCTGAAGAAGATCCATCCGTTCGACGACAGCCTGATTTACTATGACACGGTAGTCACTTTTATCGATACCTCAGACGCCCATACTGATTTCGAGCCAGCGAGTGGCAGTCCGGTCCCCCTGTATACGGAAGCGCCGTATGACATCTCAGCAGGGCCGGTGACCGGTGACTTCGGCTTGGGCGGCGACAAATATGTAGCCATCGGTTATCCGACAGGCTATGACAGCGGCAGGGTTGACCTGTACGCTCTAATCGATGCGGACACCAACGGTCGTGCTGATACTATCGGTGCGCCAATCATGACGATCGGCACGCCTATCGCACTTTCGTTTGGGGATTTGCTATATGTGCTGACCGACAGCGGTTACATATACAGGCAGGACAGTCTCTCTGCGGTACCATGGCTGTGGGGAACAGACGAGGATGAATATCATGGCATTTGCCGCGTTAATGAAGCGCTGATTGTTATGGCAGGCAGCCAGCTACCATGCTCCAGGTGTGGGACAAGCTTCTACTATGCTTCTGTTGTTGATACAAGTCGTGTCGGATACTGGTTCGGGCTTACCGGTCGATACAATCTGGGGCCGATCACGGTGGACGTCGACCGTGACTCCCTGCCGGAGATCGTTGCGTTTTCAGATGATGGGAATGGAGTATACCTGAAGCTCGATACGACTGGTGGAGGGGCAAGTTTCGAGGTTCTAAAACGGAACGCGACCGGATTTCAAATGACAGTCAATCCGACTGCCGGAGATGTTGATCTGGATGGTTCGCCGGACATCATTGTGGGTGGGGAGAACGTTATCCATGCCTTCAGTGCGGAACTTGTGCTCAAGACCAACTTTGCTTTCGAAGTGGATGATCGCCACCCGGGCGTAGATGTCATTACTCCGGTGGTAGTGGCTGATATCTGGCAGTATGACGGCGTCCCCGAGTTGATCTTCTCCAACAATGCCGGCAACGTTTATGCGTATGGAGAAGATCTGGTGCACGATTTCCCGATATCCTCCGGTGAGCAGATTGTGGGTTCGTCCGACGGCGCCGCAGTGGTTTATCGGGATTATGATTCTACAGGTGTCAAGCAGGGGTACCTGGGATATCTTGGCGGGGACGGCTGGTTCTATGCGTGGCACGCAGGTCCTGACAGCACGTGCGATTTCTGGCCCATGTCGGGCGCTTCTCCGGCGGGGACGTTTACGATGGATGGTGATCTCCTGCCCCCGTTACGCCAGTACGCGGAAAGTTTCCCTGAGAGCCAGTTCTACAACTGGCCAAATCCCGTGGTGGATGGTGCGACCCATATCAGGTATTTCCTCGGCAGGGACGCGCGAAACGTCAAGCTGAATATCTACGATCTCTCAGGTGAGCGTGTGGCGGTATTCCCGGGGACAACTACAGGCGGCTTCGACAATGAAGTCCTGTGGGATTGCAGCCATGTCACTCCTGGCGTGTATCGCTGCGTTATCGAAATAGACTTTGACGGTGAGAGCAAAACGGCTTTTACGGATATTGCGATCATAAGGTGAGGATATGAAGGTAATGCAGGGAAACAGAGACACGATTATTGCCGGTACATATATCATTCTTGCACTGGTGGCCGGCAACGCTTCGGGGACACACGTGCAACCATCCGTGTTTGATCGCGGGCTGCAGGAGATAAGACAACACTATTCAGTATCAGCATTTGGCGACGAGGATGACAGTCTGCGAGCAGGGAATGTCGGTGTGAATGCGGATTTTGAGAAGCGCAGTGCGCTCAAGTCCAAGTCCCCCGCCAAAGCGTTTGTGCTCTCCCTGCTTGTGCCAGGCTGTGGACAGTACTACTATGGCAGCCGAACCAAACCGTTTCTTTTCCTTGGTGCTGAAATCACAGCCTGGGCATTGCACATCAAGTGGCACAATGAGGGAGAGGACAAAACCGATGAGTTCGAAGCGTATGCAAACGCGTACTGGGAAGAGGATCGATATTCTCATTATCTCTTGAATGCGTATGAGGTAATTGATGATGATTCCTTAGCTACCGGTACTCCCGGGATGACACATCGTCTTCCGGATACCACAACACAGCAATACTACGAGATGATTGGCAAGTACGACCAGTTTTCCTGGGGTTGGGTAGATGCCTACGCAGATGGTATTCCGTCACATACGCTCGAGGCAGGTTATGATAACAGGAGAATCACTGAAGTCGTTCCATATTCCTCCCACCGGATTACGTATGCTTCAATGCGTGAAGACGCCAATAATGCCTTTGACAGGGCGAACTGGATGATAGTCGTTTCTATTACCAACCGTATGATCAGCGCTTTTGAAGCCTATTTCGTTACGAGGAGCATGGCCCGGCACGCTCAGGATGAGGGTAGGCAGATTGGACGGCTGAAGATGAAAGCTGAACTGAGGTCTTACAGTGCTGCCTACGACACGCCGTTCCTGAATGTGAGTTACAGATTCTGAGAGTTCGTGAGTTGTGAGCATGAAAACGACAGTTGCCATCGCAGTGACATTGCTGGCCCTTGCGGTTGCCTCTGAAGCTGCACGGTTCAAGCAGATGCCCGTGCAGAAGGCGTTCGCTGCTTCCCTGGCGATTTCAACCGGGGAAGGCGATCTAACCAGACTCAACGGAACCGGCAGCGGTCCCTGGAGCGATGGAGGGACGCAGTTCGATACTCGGACCAATGACCGGAAATCGGTTTTCACTGCGGGTTTGCTTTCGGCGCTGGTACCCGGTGGTGGTGAGTACTACCTGGGGTACAGGAAAAAGGCGCGCTGTTTTTTTGCAGGCGAAGTCCTAACGTGGGTCGGTTTCATTTCTTTCCATACGTACAGCAACTGGAAAGAGGACGACTATATTCGTTATGCGGCTGCTTATGCCAACGCCAGGCTTGAAGACAAAGATGACGACTTCCGCGATCTCGTTGGTTTTTATGATGACATTGATCAGTACAACGCCTTCGGCAGGATTTCGATTCCTGACCGCCAATACCTTGAAGATACGCCGGAAAATCACTGGCGATGGCAATCAGAACAGGACAGGAACACCTATCGTGAGCTGAAGAATCGCAGCAGGGATGCGTCTCGACGCGCTGATTTCATGATAGGCATCGCTATCGTTAGCCGTGTTGTCTCTGTGATTGACGCGGTACGCGATGCCAAAAGGTCACAGAGGCGGTTGGACGATCCCTTCTCACAGTTTCAAAGCAGGAAGTTCAAACTGGCGGTAAATCCGTTTCGTTCGAGGAATCAGATCAGTTTAACCTTTATCACAGATTTCTGACCATGATCACTTCACCACAAAGGCTGCTGGTGCCGGTGCTCCTTTGGCTTCTGAGCGGCTGTGGTGGTCCCCCCACAATCAAGCAAAGCCCGGACACACGGTCGCTTCGGCCTTTGATGTTGCTGTCGGAAAGGGAACTCTCCGGGCAGATACTTGGCCAGAGACTGCGCCAGCCGCTGGGTCTTGCGGTTGACAGGCGTGGAGCGTTGTATCTCAGCGACGCAGGCAACAACCGCATTATTCGTTTCGAGGCTGACTTTGCTTCACATAAAGAAATCGGCGGATATGGAAGTCAACCCGGTTTGTTTGATCAGCCGAGCTTTCTGGTGGTTGACAATGATCTGAACCTCATTGTTTCAGATGCCGGCAACAGACGTCTGGCACGTTACAACAGCAGGCTCAATTACGTCGATGAGATATCGCTGACTGACGATGAAGATCCCTTGAAATACGGTTTCGCTTCCGGTGTGGCGGTTAACGAATATGGGGAAGTCTGGATGTGTGACAGAGAAAACAACAGGATCGCGGTATTTGATAATGTCGGTCAGTTCAGTCGTTTTATCGGAGAATTCGGCTATTCCGGCGGACAGCTCTCCAATCCTGAAAAGATCGTTTATGACTCTGATGAGGGGTTCCTGGTTTGCGATGCCGGTAACAGCCGTATTGTCGTATATGATTGTTTTGGGAACTATGCTCGTCAGATTGCCGATGAAGCCTTCGAGTACCCTGTTGCGGTCGCTCTGGACAGCGCACATAACCTGTGGGTTTTGGACAGTTCGACCGGCCGTGTATTCTGCTTTTCGAAGAGTGGCGAGAAGTTACTGGAGACCGGCCCGCACCTTCCGGGCACAGACCGTGTGCTGGCGAGCCCGTCCGATATTGCCATGTTGCCCGACGGTCGCCTTGTCATCTCTGATGCGGGTAATCACCGGGTTTTGATATGTCGCATTGTCATTGAAGGACCCTAACGCTGTCAGACCATGTGCAGTCTGCCTGCAAAAGTTCTCTTTCTTCTTCTGTTGATCTGTCTGGTTTCTTTTAGGGTCTCGCAAGCCCGGACGGAACGACAGCTAACAGGTGTGGAAATACCTTCACGCCTTTTTATCGGTTCGGCGCATATCTTTTCAGGTTCGGACACACTCTATCTGAACGACAGCGTTCTTGAAAGAGGGGTTGACTACCGTTTTGTCTCCGGTGATGGTTATTTTGACCTGAGCGGCCTTACCACCACCGATGGAGATACATTGCGGGCGATATTCGATCCCCTTCCAAGGTGGGTGCTCAGGTCGTACGGGCACCCGCTTCCAGAAGCAGGTGGGCTGCATGGAAATGGCGCCGTTGTTTCTGCTTCGACGCCTGTGCCGGTTCGGAAGGCTTTTAGCTCTGATATAAAGCTGTCCGGGGCCAAGTCGTTTCGTTTCTCCGCCCGCTCGACCGGCGCCTCTGAATTCAGTCAGTCGCTTGATTTGAATATTTCCGGTGAAATTAGCGATGGCGTTGAGATATCCGGATCAATATCCGACAGGGGGTTTGATCCTGCTTACGGTGTTGCCAACAGTCGCCTGAACGAGTTAGACAAGATCAGCCTGAAGGTTACCTCACGTCGTATCTCTGCGCAGGTCGGGGATATTGTTATCAAAGACTCACCGTCACATCCTTACGGTAAGGCGGTTTCCGGCGCGTCTTTTGATCTTAGGTATCCGTATTGGCATATCGACGGTGCTGTGGCGCGCCCACGGGGCGTGTATGCAACTTTCGAGTTCACCGGGCGGGACGGCTTTCAGGGTCCTTACCAGATTGGTGCCGGTAACAATGCCCTTCCGATAGTGCCCGGATCCGAAACAGTGTGGCTGGATGGAAAATACCTGGAGAGGGGTGCAAATAAGGACTACACGGTTGACTACCCGACCGGGAGGATAACGTTCAATGTTAACCATCCAATTGACCGGCGCAGTCGCATTGAAGTCGATTACGAGCCACAGGCGACAGATTACAAAGAAGAGCTGTTTTCCGTCGGTGGGGGTGGACACGCTGGCGATTCAGCTCTGTTCTTTTCGATGGCAGTCCTTCGCGAGGGCGATGACAAGGACCAGCCGCTGGCAGGAGACCTTTCCGATTCCGACAGAGCACTGCTGGAGGAAGCCGGAGACACTGTTGCTCAGAGATCGGGTGTTGTCCCTGACACGTCAGGCTCATACCTGCTTGTAACGGACAGCCTGCCGGACACGGTTTTTCAGTTCGCAGGTGAAGGTTACGGTGATTACCGTGTTACATTCAGTTTTGTCGGAGGCGGTAACGGAGACTACCGCTTTTTGGGATCAGGTAATTACCAGTATGCGGGTGATGCTAATGGAGACTATCTGCCAATAGTCATTTTGCCCGCGGCACAAAGGACATCGTACTATCGGACCGAGCTTGGGGTGCGAAATGAGACCGTTGGAGAGATACGTCTTGATCTGCGTACATCCGTTCATGACAGGAACCTGTGGTCGAATCGTGACGACAGCGACAACGACGGTCTGTACTACCGGATACAATCAGCAAAACAGTGGCAGCGGTATGGTCATGCCAATTTCCTGAAGTTGCAGCGACGAGTCCGCGAGGCTGCATACAAGACGCGCGAGCGGCTTGATCGAGCGGATTTCCGCAGGAGGTTTCTGTTGCCATACGGATTTGCGATGTCTGCTGACGAGACCTTGCACGAGGCTTCGGCAGCGTTCAGCCCCGCAGGTTTCTTCACACTGAGCAGTTCGTATGCCACGCTTCAATACGATGGTGCTTTTGACTCCAGGGCCGGCGTGTTTGGCGTCGAGATGTTTCCTGCGGATGGCTTTCGCCTTGAGGGAAGATTACAAAGCATATCATCGAATATGACGGACAGCCCTAATTCCGGTGACGGTTCCGTCAATACGTGCATGGCTGAAGTCTCTTATCAGCCGTTTTCCCGGACGGAGTTCTCCTCGTACTACGAGCGGGACGTTCGCAAGAATGAGTATTTCTCAGAGCAGCAGGGAACACGTTATGACCGGGTGCGCTTTCGCCTGAGGCGCGAGGGTGAGAACATCCAGTATGAGCACTTTGTTGAAGACTCATTAACCTCCACCTGGAACGAGGTTCTTACGCGCAACCGGTTATGGGGTGGTTCCAGCAGGCGTGTTGGAGATCTGACCTATGATATGACAGTATCGTACCAGTGGCTGGATCGTCCGAACGCCGACGAGAGCAATCTGCTTGGCCGGCTCAACCTTCGGTATAACAACCTCCGCACGAGAACGAATATTGCGTCATCGTACATGATTTCCGAGGAACAGCGCAACGCGCGTGGAATTACCTATCTCGAGGTCGAACAGGGACAGGGGGCATACTCGCTGGAAGATGGCCGGTATATTCCCGATCCTGACGGCTGTTACATTCAGGTCGAGGAGATTCTCTCGGACACTGCCAGAGTGCGTCGCGCTGAAAAGAGCTTTCATCTGAGCAGGGACTGGCGTGTATTGCTCGTCCGGTTCACATCGAATATCCAGGAGGAGCTTCTTGAAAATGGCAAACGGAACGCCTGGTGGCTTCTGCCGTTTTTCTCCGATGAAGGCCAGCCATATCTCTTTTTCAGTCGTTACTACAATGTTGACCTTCGACTCTGGCCTGTACGCGGTTTCCATGCAATTAGTCTTCTGTTTACTCAGGATCTCGAGAAACGAAATATCGCCGGCCTGATACGGCAGAGACGTGACACAAGAGGGGAACTGTCAATCAGGCAGTGTGCTGGAAACACCTTCCTGGAAGAAAGCCTGGAGATGTTCCGTGCGGATCGTGACAGCTATTACTCAGGGACCGGTGAGATAGACGGCTACAGGATTAAGCTTCAGATTCGCCGGGTAATCGGGTCAGGAGAGGTTACGGGTGGCGGTGGTTATCGTTATGCCGAATCAGCTTTTAATGAGATCTCCAGACAGTACACCCTGCGACTCGGTTCCCGTCAGAGGGTGCTGGGCAGTGGTGAACTGCGGCTGGATACTGAGTTCTACCGGCAGGACTTCAGAGACCTGAATAGTGCACCGTCGTATCATCTCACCGGAGGCAGGTATGGAGAACAGGGCGCTGTGTGGTCGGTCGCGCTGAACTACGGTGTAAAATCCGGAACGCGGTTGAATTTCTCGATGAGTGGACGTCATTCTGATGACCGCACAGCCCGTGTGACTACACGAGGGGAGATGGTGGCTGGATTTTAGGCCGGATATGAAAACCACCCTGAGCATTCTGGTTCTGATCACAGTATTGATTGCCGATATCGCTGCGATCGATGTTTCGTACGATGGTCAACCTCCACACGAGAAAAAGCAGCTCGATAAACTGCTTGTTATCATGGAGCGTGATGGTGTCCCGCCTGAGCGATTGGATGATTCGGCTGTCGTCTGGCTGCATGATAACGGATACTTCGACGGGTCAGCGCGTTTCGATGGTGATCATCTGGTTGTGTTTGCCGCGGAGCGATGTTTCCTTGACAGGTTGCTTGTGAAGGCTGACAGCGCGTTCGAAGTTCATCTTGGTATTCCATTTACTCGCGCAAATTTCGAAACGGCGCTGGAGACGCTGCTCGATCGGTATCGCGAGCAAGGTTACTATTTTGCCCGTTGTATCCTTGCCGGTGCGACAAGGAACAACAGGCGAGTGGTCGTTGAGCTGACCCTGAGCCGGGGTCCGACTGTGACAATAGCGAGCAATGTCTATTCCGGTTTGATCCGGACGAAACCGAACATTGTCAGCAAATACCTCCCGACCGCACCGGGTGATACACTTAAGGAGCCGGTGATCAGGCGGTCTGAAAAGGCTGCGTCAGAGATTGAGTTCCTGGATTTCGAACCACCGGTGCTGATTCACCCCAGGCCCGGGTACACCGAGACTGATCTTGAGTTTCGATTCCGGGAGAAAAAGCAGTTCAGCTTTTTCGGAGGCGGTGGATATGTTCCGGATGATCCGACCGGTTTGGTCTGGAATGCCAACCTGACTCTTCTCAACCTGTTCGGTGGCGGCAAAGAGGTTGCGGTGCAGTCGGAGCGACGCGAGAGAGGGAGAAATGTCCTCAGTGTACGGTATCGTCAACCGCTCTTTCTTCTGGGGGTCGGCCATCTCGATGCGGGTGTTGCTACTCGCGATTACCGGGACGAATTCTATGAATTTGCACTGCACCTTGGATATGCCGTGCGCGTCAGTTATGCGCTTACGGCAGGACTCGAACTCGGCTGGAAACGTGTCGAACCATCAACCGACTTGCCTGGTTATTCTCGATTTGCGACTGCCTTTTCCATCGGGCGCTGCGATCTGGATGATGTATGGAATCCCTCGCGAGGTGTGAACCTTGACTGGACTATCACCTATATTTACAGGCGGTATTCAACCGACAGTCTTGCACCCGGGCCGATACAGGAGGTCCACAACGAAACACGCAATGCAGTTGTGATGAAGCTGTATCGTCCGCTGATGGGGTCGCTGGTTGGTCACCTGCGCCTGAGTTATATCGGTCTGGAGACAAGTGAACCCTTGCCGCCTGTTTCAGAGTTGATCTTTGTTGGTGGTCCCGGTACGCTGAGAGGCTTCCGTAATGAGCAGTTCACAGCGCAGCGGACTGCATTTGGGACTTTCGAGCCTCGCTTCCGGTTCCGGCAGGGCTATCTCTTCGCGTTCTATGATGGCGCGTATATCAACTACCCTGTGGCTGCCCACGATGGTGGCTGCCATACTGAAGAGCTCTACCGGTATGGATATGGACTGGGGATTGCGCTGGTTGACAGGGCGCGGTCGCTCGAGATTTCAGTCGGATGGAATGAGGAAGCGGCATTTGACCAGCCTCGCCTGTCCGTACGGCTCTCCCGTGATTTTTAGCCGGCTCAGACAGTCTGCGCGTTTCGACGCCTACTCATGTACCATGATTGTCGCTTCTGCCTCTGAAACTACTGTTCCGATTAACACTGCAGCCGTTACGCCCTTTTCCGCCAGCAGGTCTTGAGCCTTGTCGTGCGGGACTGAGATCAGCAAACCACCCGAAGTCTGGGCGTCATTGAGCAATAGTTGCCGTGTGGCAGAGATTTTCTTGTCGTATTGCACACAGGGGAAGGTAAAGTCGAAATTGTCACGAGTGCCCCCGGGAATCACGCCTGATGTGGCCAGTTCCATGACTCCCGGAAGGAAAGGAATCCTGCCCGCTTCCAGCTTGGCCGAGGTATGCGAGCCGTTCATCATTTCCAGCAGGTGCCCCAGCAATCCGAAACCGGTTATATCGGTACAGGCATTCACACCAACAGCCTGCATCGCTTCGGCGGCAGCCATATTCAGGGAGGACATGGTCTCCACAAGCAGGTTCTTCTGCTCTTCTTCCAGCAGACCCTGTTTCAGTGCGGTGGAAAGAATACCGGTGCCGAGAGGTTTGGTAAGAACCAATGCGTCTCCCGGTTGCGCATCACGATTCGTGACGACGTCATCGGGACTGATAACACCTGTTACAGCCAGCCCGAACTTGGGCTCAGTATCGTCGACCGTGTGCCCGCCGATGATAGCGATTCCCGCTTCATCTGCTTTGGACTGCGCACCTTTCAGGATGTCTACCAGCACTTCCATTGACAGGCGATTGCTGGGGAAACAGACCACATTCAGGGCGAAGAGCGGCCTGCCGCCCATGGCGTAGATGTCACTGAGTGAATTTGCTGCTGCGATGGCGCCGAACTGATAAGGATCATCCACAATGGGTGTGAAGAAATCGACTGTTTGAATGATGGCTGTCTTCTCGTCAATGCGATAGACAGCAGCATCGTCAGCAGTGTCTGTACCTACGAGGATGTTTGAATCGCGTGCCATTGGCAGTTTCTTCAAAACGTCTTCCAGCAATTGCGGGCGAAGTTTACAGGCACAACCCAGCCCATGGGTGTACTGTGTGAGTTTTATCCGGGATGAATCAGCCCGAAGAGCGGCAGGTGCGTCAGAGGGTTGCAGTCTTTTCACTACCTGAGTGATCTCATCCAGGGCCCGGTCGATTTCTTCCGCTGTCGTAAAACGCCCCACCGAAAAGCGAATTGTCCCCATCGAATATTCCAGCGGCACGCCCATCGCCTCCAGCACGCTGGAGACATCTATTCCGTCACTGTGGCAGGCCGCGCCTGCGGAAGCGGCCACTTGTTTCAACTCCGCTATAATAGTGTTGGCTTCCAACCCTCGGAAACTCACGCTGGACGTGTTGGGCAGGCGCTTCTCTGAATGTCCGTTAGTTTTGATATCGGGGAAGTGTTCTTTCAGGCCTTTTTCCAGACGATCCCTCATTTTCCGCATGTGCTCATGATATTCAGACAGGTTTTCTTCGACCAGCGCGCATGCTTCGCCCAGCCCCACTATCTCGAGCACATTTTCAGTTCCCGCACGAAGGTTCATTTCGTGGTCTGCCCCGTGGATAAGTTTTTCCAGTTGCACTCCGGTGCGAATATACAGAGCGCCAACACCTTTTGGGGCATACAGTTTATGTCCGGCCACCGAAAGCAGATCCACATTCAGTTCGTCCACGAGGGCGGGAATCTTGCCAATGGACTGAGCAGCATCCGTGTGTACCAGTATTCCATGACGGTGGGCGATATCGGCAATCTCGGCTATCGGCTCGATCGTTCCCACTTCGTTGTTGGCATGCATTATTGTCACCAGGATGGTCTGCGGTGTGATTGCATCGGCAACCTTCTGCGGATCTACAAAGCCGTATTCGTCCACTGGCAGGTAAGTAATGTCGCAGCCTTTTCCCTCAAGATACCGGCAGACCTCGATCACAGCGGGGTGCTCTATCGAAGAGGTTATGATATGATTACCCTTGTGTCGATAGGCGTGGGCAACGCCCTTTATCGCGTAGTTGTTGGATTCCGAACCGCCACTTGTGAAGATTACCTCGTCAATCCGGCAGCGAAGCATTCCGGCGACCTGACGGCGGGCTTTATCCACCGCCTTTTTGGCTGTTACTCCAAAAACGTGACTGCTGGAAGGATTGCCGAAATGCTGGTGAACAAACGGCAACATGGCCTCCGCCACGCGAGGGTCTATCGGTGTCGTGGCATTGTAATCCAGGTAAATAGGTTTCATCATCTCGCTCCTGCGGCCTGATTCCATTCTGATCCATGTTGCCAGCAGTCACATAACAGGATTAGGTAGTGTGATGCTGCTCATTAGTCAAGAGGGCTGATGCTCAGAACGTCGCGACTCGCGAACATAATCGCTCCCGGAGGAGCCCGTGTCTATCCGTAAAAAAGTTGACTGCCGTTGGGGCTTAGCGTATTCTCCCATGTGCAATCCCTGCTGGACACCCTTAGACTCATTCGGGTTTTCAACTGCCTGCTGGCCATGGCCGGGGTCTGGATAGGTGCTCATATGACCTGGCTGGTTCCGACTTACTACGGGCCTCTTGTTGCGTCCCTGGCAGCGTTCTGTGTCTGCGCTGCCGGGAACGTCCTGAACGACATCGTCGATATTGAAATAGACCGGATTAACCACCCCACTCGTGTTCTTGTCCGACAAGCTCTGACTGTCCGGTTTGCCCGATGGCTGACAATTACCTTCAATCTTCTGGCGGTAGCTCTGGCGGTTGCCGTAAACTGGGAGGTGACGGCCATCGTCGCGGGTGCGGTCGGTCTTCTGGTTCTCTACAACCTGACACTCAAGAAGATAGCGCTTCTCGGCAATGTCGCTGTGGCATTTTTGGCTGCCTTTACATTCATGACCGGTGGCTGGGCAGTTGACCATCTGCTGGCGGTTACACTTCCGGGGCCGTTAATTGCGGCTGTGTTTGCGTTTTTCTTTCATCTTGTTCGTGAGATTGTCAAGGATGTTCAGGATATCGAGGGAGACCGCCGCGCCGGTTACAGGAGCCTGCCCATTAGGATAGGCACGTCGCGGTCATTGATCATAGCCGTCGGGCTGTTTGTAATTCTTGTGCTTCTTACGATAGTCCCTGTTGTAACCGGCTGGTACGGATATGCCTATGAAGTGATCACTCTCTATGCGGTAGGACTGCCACTGCTGGCGTTCCTGATTTTCATATGGGGGAATCCTGTTCCCAGAATGTTGCAGGCCGGTTCCTTTGCCTTGAAAGCAGGTATGCTGCTGGGGCTGATTGCTCTCTTGATCGCTTAGGTTTTCGGTGCAACCTATCGGTGATAGGCATGTATAAGCTGTCAAGGTGACGGCACGCGCTCAGCTAACTAAGGACTTGACAAGAGCTTAGAGCCCCGTTATTTGATTGAGCCACGACTGGAGTCTGCTGCCGAGAAGAGGTTGGAATTACGAAATGTTAAGGCAAACCCTCTCTTTGGGGATTCTCTTCCTGCTGGCAACGTCGCTAAGAGCAGATGGGATCTCTGTTTCTCAGTCAATTGATAAAGCCGAGGTTGAATTTGAGGGGGTTGTCCATCTTGAGATTGAATTGACCTGGCAGGGGCCGCAGTCAGCTTACCTGTTTCCGAAACCACTCAGTCCGGAATTTGAGGGATTAAAAATCCAGAGTTTTTCGACATCGGTAAGCTCCACCGGACGCGGCGATTCTGAAATCACCAGCAAGAAACTCAAATACACGCTTGCACCGACCGCCTCCGGGCTTGGCACGATTCATCCAGTTGAGATAAGTTATATCACACGGCCGGACAGCCTGCCAGGTCAGCTGTTTACTGAAGCCATGATGGTCACTATCGCTGAGCCGAAACCGGCTGATCTGTCGGGTGAGAATAGTGCGTTTTCGCCTGTTATAATAGTGGCCATCTTCGTGCTGGTTGCGGGTGGGCTGGTTGCAGGCCTCCTGGTGATTCGCGGGAGAAAGCCTCAGGAGCCTGTGAAATCACCGAGGGAGAAGTTCCTCGAAGACCTGGCTGAACTGAAAGCCACGAGTGCAAATGATCTGAAAAGATTCCAGACGGGTCTATTCCGGCATATGGCAGCTTATTTGTCGGCTCAGTACGATCTCGATCTGGCGAATCTCTCTCCAGGCGAGATTGACGAGGCTCTTGCCCAAACTGACATGGCGTCGGCGCAAAGAGAGAAGATTACTGCCTGGTTGGCGCGTGCAGAGCGAGAGAGATTCAGCCCGGCTACTGTTGCACCGGGAGAAGGCATCCGTCTGGAAGCGGAAATTCGTGAATTCTTTGAGAAGATATAGTTCGGTATACGCTATGGAGGATCGATGAGTATTGATATTCAACAAATCCAGGCTACCGTTGAAAAGGAATCATCGTTTGTCGAACGGCTCACCTCGCAGATCAGCGAGGTAATTGTCGGCCAGCAATATCTGGTGGATCGACAATTGATCGGGATTCTTGCTAACGGCCATGTTCTTATTGAGGGCGTTCCGGGGCTGGCCAAAACGCTTTCGGTGCAGACACTCGCTGACGCTATCCAACTCAAGTTTCAGCGCCTGCAGTTCACGCCTGATCTGCTTCCGGCCGACCTTATCGGAACCATGATCTACAGCCCGCAGAAATCAGAGTTCACTGTCAAGAAGGGACCGATCTTTGCCAACATCATCCTGGCTGATGAAATCAATCGTGCTCCGGCCAAAGTGCAATCTGCGCTGCTGGAAGCTATGCAGGAACGGCAGGTGACAATCGGTGAGACGTCCTACAAGCTTGATGAACCGTTTCTGGTGCTTGCAACGCAGAATCCAATCGAACAGGAAGGAACGTATCCGCTTCCGGAAGCCCAGGTTGATCGCTTCATGTTAAAGCTCAAGATAACGTATCCGAATCCGGCGGAGGAGAGGATCATCATGGATCGCAACACCGCGGTGGAGACGATACGTGTGAAGAAAGTCATCTCGCCGGAGGATATCATCCGGGCGCGGGAAGTGGTGCGGTCGATCTACGTTGATGAAAAGGTCAAGGAATATATTGTCAATATCGTATTCGCTACCCGTGAGCCGGAGAAGTACGGACTTGCCGACCTCAAGGACCTGATCGCCTTTGGTGCCTCGCCTCGCGCGACAATATATCTCAATCTGGCTGCCAAAGCGCACGCTTTCGTGAAAGGACGTGGCTACATTACTCCGGAAGATATAAAAGCCATAGGCGCCGATGTGCTTCGCCATCGCATTCTGCTAACCTACGAGGCGGAAGCTGAAGAAGTGACCAGTGATGATATTGTTAAAAAGGTATTTGATGCTGTAGAAGTGCCGTAAGGATTGTGTCATGATTCCCAGGGAGATATTCAAGAAGATCCGCCGGATTGAGATTCGCACCAAGCGGCTGGTCAATGATCTGTTCTCAGGAGAATACCATTCCACCTTCAAAGGGCAGGGGATGGAATTCGAAGAGGTACGGCAGTACCAGCCCGGCGATGATATCCGGCTTATCGACTGGAATGTAACGGCCCGCACCGGCTATCCTTATGTGAAAAAGTATCGCGAAGAGCGGGAGCTGTCGGTGGTTCTGCTGGTTGACGCGTCGTCATCGGGACAGTTCGGCACGCGGGACCGTTTCAAGAGCGATACTGCCGCCGAACTGTGCGCACTGCTGGCGTTCTCGGCCATCAAGAACAACGACAAAGTGGGCCTGATCATTTTCACTGACCGGATTGAGAAATTCGTGCCGCCGCAGAAGGGACGGGGGCATGTGCTCCGGATTATCCGCGAGGTTCTGTATTTTCAGCCGGAAGGTACGGGTACAGATGTTGCCGGAGCCCTTGAGTATTTTAACCGTGTGATCAAACGGAGATCGGTAGTGTTTTTAGTCTCCGATTTTCTGTCGGAGGGTTTTCTTCGGCCTCTTCAGATTGCAAATCGAAAGCATGACACAATTGCCGTCAAGATTACCGATCCAAGAGAATCAACGTTCGAGGATGTGGGTCTGATTGAACTGGAAGATGCGGAAACCAGTAAGATCATCCTTGTTGACACCGGTTCAGGGAAATTTCGCCGTGAGTTTGCGGCCCGGGCCGAAGAAGACAATCAGAATCTGAAACGTAGCTTCCAGCTCAGCGATATTGACTTCATAAACATTCGTACTGACCAGTCGTATATTGTTCCGCTTATTAAGTTCTTCAGGATGAGGGAGAAAAGGCTGTGAAATCATGCCAGGTCTCAGAAAGCCGAATTGTGCCGCTTGTTGGTCTCTTTGCAATTGCCATCGTAATAAGTCTTGTCTCGTGCCAATCCGGAGCCTCTGTGGATGAAGCGGAGTTGAATCTGCGCAAACAGGTGGCAGGAGAACTCCGAGACAACAACCTGTTCCAGGCTGCGATTGACGAATACAGGACGATCCTGACGCTTGGCGACTTAACTAAAGCACAGCAGGCGAACATCAACTATCTGATCGCTCGCATCTATTACGAAGACCTGAAGGATTATGAAAACGCTGCGGCCTTCTATATGCGTGCACGTGCCTATGATCCGGAGGGATCCTTCATGGCGGAAGCATCGAGAAACCTGGTGGCATCGCTGCAAAAGACAGGCAACCTTGTTGACGCAATGCGGGAGTTGGCGTCGGCAACGGATATCGATGACAAACCGAGAACCGCCGACGATGTTCCGATTGCCAGAATCGACGGCCACCCGATCTGGCGCTCGGAGATAGAACGGCAAATCCAGTCGCTGCCCCCCGAAACACAGAAGCAGTTTCTTGCACACGAAGCCAGGATCAACTTCGCGCACCAGTATGTTGGCGTTGAGTTGTTGTACCGGGCGGCGGTGCGCGAGGATTATCTAAATGACCCGGAGATTGTGCGGAAGAAAGAACAGTTGATCAAGAGTATTGTCGTAGACAAGTACATTCTCGACCGGGTGATGCCGCAGATCACGGTCGACACGCTGGACGTGCGCAACTTCTATCTGGCCAACCAGTCCAGCCGATACAACGATGCACCGTATGACTCCGTTAAAGCCAGGGTGTTTCTGGATTACCAGCAGGAAAAGGCTGCAACAGCCTACGCGGAATATATAAATCGTCTGGCACAAACTGAGAACGTCGAGTTTCTCGATCATAACTGGTGAGGCGGGAGTTGGCAGACAGGATGAAGTCTGGAGAAATCGGCGTGCATTGGCGGAAAACGCTTGCCTTATTGTCTGTCATACTATGTCTGTCCGGCCAGGTAATCGCCGCGGATGAACCGGATACAGTCAGTTCCCTGCCCGGGATCCAGATCGAGACCTCGGTGGATCTTGCGGAGATATACATCGGCGATTTGATTACCTACAGGGTGGTGATTACTCATGATTCAGCCTTCGAGCTTATCCCCCCTCCGCTTGGCGCCAACCTGGGTGCTTTTGACGTCAGGGACTATCAGCCGGATATCACGGAAAAGCTTCCGGATGGACGCATCCGAAGCGAAACGATTTTCAACCTGACTACCTTCACAACCGGGGACTATGTCATACCGTCGCTGCCGGTTCTCTTTATTTTGCCGGACAGCAGCCGCAAGGTGCTTCTGGCCGAGCCGGTGCCGATTAAGGTAAAATCGCTGCTGGCGGGCGCTGGTGA
>Ga0114920_10000498_pt1 | contig 17104 bp, 15 predicted proteins | sample ChitaG_FD_88683 | JGI IMG/M metagenome (GOLD analysis project Ga0114920, IMG submission 88683) | Deep subsurface microbial communities from South Pacific Ocean to uncover new lineages of life (NeLLi) - Chile_00310 metaG | ecosystem: Environmental > Aquatic > Marine > Oceanic > Sediment ... | reverse complement strand
GTGGGGATATAGCTCAGCTGGGAGAGCGCTGCGTTCGCATCGCAGAGGTCGGGGGTTCGAATCCCCCTATCTCCACCAAAATAATGCCCCTGTAGCTCAGAGGATAGAGCAGCGGTTTCCTAATTCTAGGCTAGGTGTCCCAAAGTGTCATTTTACGTTCAAAGTAGAACATTTGTATCATCTGCTGTTGAGCCTAAAAATGAACAACGGAAATACCAGTCTCAACAAAATGTCGTGGAAATGTCGTCCTTTTTAGCCTTGGTTTGAAGGCGAGGGGGCGGTAAAGAAGGAGGGGCTTCGCCCCTCTCAGACACCCCTGAGCAAATCTAAACCATTGACAAAAGCCAGGTCACAGAGTAGAGTTCCAAATACGGTGTCCATTGTTTTGATGTGCAACTGCTGAACAGACTAAGAAACAAGATAAATGTTCAAGTATTTAAAAGCCTGTCTCGTAAAATAAAGCAGGAACTATCAGGCCTTTGGTTATCCTTTGCCGTCATTCTTCTTGAACTCGTTTTATTATTTATGATGATTGGGGTCTATTTTTATGCTACCATTTCGGCTTATTTTCTAGGTGTACCAGCATTTGACTTGGCGATTCTATCTGCGTTATTAGGTGGCTTCACTCTCTCCGGCGGATTCATCATACGAAGGCTTGAAACAAAGGTAAATACCCTTCTACGTAGAACAGGCATACTATATTTCCTCGCTACAGTGGCCTTTATTGTGTTTGGAACATACACTTCACTTGACAAGTTTATCACTGACAATCAAGGAACCACACCTAGTTTGTTCGGGATTTTAGTGCCAGCTAGCTTGGTTATAGGTGTGGCCGCTTTCACCGTTGCCACTGGTTTCTTTATGCGTGCAATTCCGCATCTCTGGAAAAAGTGAGATGTGAAAAAAGACTACTAATCTAAAGGTGAAATAGTCGCCTAAATTTTGATTTTGTGGGCTCTAACTGCTTTTTCTTTAATCGGCTGCCATAATGCTTCAACTTCCTGGTGTGGTAGTAATTTCTCTGTGCCTTCCAGAGAGAATAAGGCCTTGGCCGTTTCCTAAAGTCCCAGAGAGAGATATAGTCAAGCGCCATCTGCGCCTCTGGCTCCAGTAGTTCATAGTCAGTTATCCCACCTTGGACCTGGGCTTTCAGGAGCTTGCCGTCAGTCTTGGTGGGCTTCAGTCTCCTAGAAACTTCTGCACTTAACACACAGGAGACTTCAAAATAGGCGCGCTTATTGATACCACCCTTCTGCTTCCCGGCATAGCCTGTCTCTTTGTGCTCTGGTGGGAAACGGCCTTCGCTCATATCTTCTAAATTCAGGAGAATAAAGATGTTGTGTTCCCTGCTGAAGCGAATTTCGCGAGGTGGATACCAGTGGCCGTTACCGTTAGTTGGAAAGGGGCTTGGTGGGCGATAGGGGACAGTTCTTTTTAACTCTATCGGTACCGGCACCGATGCCTGTTTCTTTTCCTTCGTGTCATTAGTCTGAGTTTTGGCAGCGGTGGCTTCCACAGTTAGGGGGGTGAGTGGGTGGGCACAATTATAACAGCGAAATTCCTTGTCTTCTTCATCATAATATAGATGACCACCACAGTGAGGGCATGGGTCAAGATAGCAGCTCGGGAGAAGGCAGCTAGAGCATATCGCTATGGATTCCCCCTTAGTTTTACCGGCCAGTAGTGGACAGACTTTAACTCTTTTGGTCATCCTGTATAAATTATAACCGCGACTTGTCGTTTTTGCAATACGATAAACGAACTTTAAAGAAAAAAATGTTACGAAAACCTATTGCATTTTATAAAAAGGGTGTGCTAGAATGAAAGTGTATGCCTGAATTAAAGCAGGGAACACGATATAAATTAAAGCTACCACCAAGAAGGGAGCTTAGAGGGGCTCGCGCCCCTTTAACTCAAGCCCCTGAAACTCAAGCACCAGAGTCTCCCTTTCCAGAAGGTATGCAGTTGACTCCACCCCCAGACTGGGGTGAATATGCGCCAATCTCGCTTCAGGCTGAAACTGGCGAGAAGATTCAGGCATGGGTCAAGCCTGATAGGACTGTCTGGAGAGGTAAAGACCAGATAGGCTCGCTTGATGAGTACGATAGATTTATCCCCAGACCTCCGACAACTTGGGAGCAGTTTGGTCAGGCTGGCGAAGAAATGGCTCTTGGGGCGGTTAAGGGTCTTAGTTACTTATTCAAGCCTTTTGAGTATTTCCACGAATATGTCGGCGTACCAACAGCTATGGGGCTAACTGCTAAGGCTTGGCAGAAGACATGGTGGGAGTCCAAGACTCCAGAGGAGCGAGCAGCTCTAATTGCCCAAGGTTATCAGCCAGGTATGTTAGCTGCTGAAGGCATAGGTGATTTCTTTAAGCAGTGGTTTAGTAAGGAAGGCGAGTTCAGAAAAGCCTATCACGAATGGGATGCCCCAAAATACCTGAGAGGCACACTAGAGTTGATACCATGGTTCTTCCTTCCTGCGGTTGGTCAGGTAGGCAGAGTTGGTGTGGCAGCCAGAGGTATAGCTGGGAAGATAGGTAGGCTTTCTCCAACTTTGGGCAAGGCTGTGGAGTATTCCCCTTACGGTCTGCTGGAGAAGGCTTTTGGCAAAGTCGTTCAATACCCCATCAAGGTGGGGGGTAAGGTCGTCAGAAGGTTTACTGTAACAAGGGATATTACACTCCCAGAGCCGACTGCTGTTGAAGAGTTGCTGGCTTCTGTGGCCAGGGAGCATCCAGAGAGGCTTAGACCATTCAGGGGTTTGGGCAGGGGTGCGATAACAACGGCTCAGCAAGAGAAGTTGAAGCTGGCTAGGGAGGCTGAGACAACCTTCAGGAAAGTAGAAGTCCTGAGGAATGAGGATCGGCTACTGAAGGAATCGGCGGTACCTACCACTATGTCTCTGCTTGCAAGCAAGGGCGATGAAGCTACTCTCTTTGGGTTGAAAGAAGTCTCTATCCCGGGCACCAAGCTAACCCATGAGATGGTCACTGCGCCTTGGATAAAGCCGAGGGTGAAGGGCGCGAGCATGGCTCTGGATGATGTTCTGGCCAATCCTTCAAGGTATGACTGGACCGGGCTAAGAGGTAAACAGGCGAGGCTCTGGGCAGAGCAGTATTATGAAATCCAAAACGGCTTGACCAAGATGTGGAACACATATATCCAGAGGCCAATCGGCAAGAAGCCAGGTGAGCAGTATGTTCACTCTTTGGTTACAGCACGGAGAAATCCAGAGACCGCGGTCACTCTTTTAGAAAAAGAGATGTATCCTGCCGGCACCAGAGGCGGTGTAACTGGCGCTGCCAAGCAGTTGAAGTTTAAGACACAGGCTGAGGGCGTAAAGGCTGGCTATAAATACGCTAGACCGACCCAAGCCTTGGCCATGCAGGTTGAAGAATACTACAATATGACGACATTCAAGAGAGCAATGTCGCTGATAGACGACCTTTTCCAAGATCCCATGGAGAGGATGAACACAGAGATTGCCGACACCATGAGGAAATATATCAGCGATATTAAGTTTCTGGGTGGTGGCATAACCAGAATTACCACAAAAGAGGGCAAGGTAATCATTGAAAAGCATCCGGGGCTGAAGGCTCTCATCCAGAGTGTGAGAAGGGGCGAAGTCCCTAATGCTGCTATGGTCGGAGCTGTTGAGCGCAGATTCCCTGAGCTTGGAGTAGGATTAAGGGATGCTCTGGAGATAAGGTATCTTGAGTTTGACCAGGCTCTCAAAGGAATATCAGAGGCTATCTGGAAAGATACCAAAATCACTCCTGCCAAATTCAGGGAAGTGCTTACCACAATAAGAGCTAAGCGAGCAACCAAGGTGCCAGCTAAAGTATCTGAACAGGCAGATGAAGTGATGCGGTTGGAGGAAGAGCTTGCTGGGCTTCAAGAGTGGATTACTACTGAGCCAGCAGCAACCTTGAGGTCTTTTATTAAGAGGACTGGCTGGTATAAGGGAGAAGTCAAGAACCTAACTCTGAAGCAGTATCAAGACTTGACTGGCAAAGCACCGAGAGCTAATATATTGACTCCTGATAAGAAGCATGTCAAGTGGGAATATGCTCTTGATGATGCAGCAACCGAGATGGGCTATGCCGATGGTGAAGCTCTAAAGGTAGCTATTGAGCAAGCTGGCAGGTCTTTTGAAAGGATAGATGCTCTACGAAGCGAACTGGCTAGAACAGAGCCTATCGTAAGACAAATGGAGTCAGTCAGTGCTGGCAGAAATGTAGGTGCTGGCGAACTTACCGGAACACTTGATACTCTCGGGGTTGAGGCTGGTCAACAGGTTAAGTTTTTAAGCCAGCTTTACAGGCAAGCCTATAAACAGACGAATGTGGAGCGTGAGGCTGCCTTAAAGCAGTTACTCAAGAATGTTGATAGCCAAATAATCGGGCTAAAAGCTGAAGCCAAAGCCTTTGCTCCCCAGTTCAAACTGGCCAGGGAACAGGCAATCAAGACTGCTTTCAGCGAGGGTAGGATAATCACTCTTGCTGGCTACGCCAATAAAATCATTCCCGACAAGACAGAATGGGGCATGACCGGTAAAGAGATAGCCGACAAGCTAATAAAAATCCTGACTCCTGAGAAAGTTAATGTGGCTCTGAGAAAGGCTGCTGGGATCGCTAGGGCGGGTGTTACCCTGACCGCTGCTTTAGACCTGTCTCTGATGTTCATTCAGGGTGGTCTTGTTCTTGGGCACGATGTAGCTAGGTGGGCTACTTTTAAGAGATCCAGTGCTTTCTACGATATGGCGAAAGAGATGATGAAGGCTATCTGGAATCCCAAGTACCAGGATGAGTTAATCGCCAAGAACTTTGCTGTAATGAAGGAGATGGCTGAAAACAGAGCCGTCATCCAGAAGGCAGTTGAATACATGAGACCTGGAGACATTGAGCATTTCATAAGACAGACTGGGGAAGCTGTCGGAGCCGGCAAGATAGGAAACTTCTTCGGTGGCGTATTCAAGCAGAGCTATGGTCGTTTCGGGGCTGGTTTCGGTAGTGGTAGTTTGGCAGCCAGAACGACAATGTATAGGCAAATGAGAGAAGCCTGGCTGAGAGAGGGACATTCTCTACCTCAACTCGGCGAGTTTGTCAATAAGACAACTGGTGTCATCTCCTCAGCAGAGCTGGGAGTTAGTGCTACCCAGAGAGCCGTTGAAAGCGCGGTCCTCTTTGCTCCTAATTATACTAGGGCTTACATAATGGTGGTGAGAGATTTATTCAGAGGCACAAAGACGGCGACTGAAGTTCGCAAGGCAATGGCTGGCATGCTGGCCGGTGGAGTAGTCGCTTATGTCGCCTTGGCTGAGATGATGGGGCAAGAGCCAAAACTCAATCCTGCTCCTAAAGCGCTGGGAGGCGATGGCGCTGAGTTTATGAGCTTCAAGATTGGTAATAGCATTATCGGTGTACCTGGCTTCTGGTATAGTGCCTTTCGCATGATGGCTTGGGTGGTGGCTGCCGCCGAAGAAAAGCCGGAAGCTCTTTTAAGTCTTAACTGGAGAGAAAATCCGACACTTAAATTCTTGATGGGTAGAACTTCGCCACTGGTTGCCGTAGGCAGAGAGGTCATTGAGCAAAAGGACTATCTTGGTAGAAGGCTGGATGAGCCTGAAGACTGGATGCGCAAGATGAGTATGCATTTCCTGACCATCGCTACCCAAAACTTATGGGCTCGGGACCCGAGTGAGGAAGAGGGCAGGGGCAAAAGATTTGGCGCCGAAATCTTTGGCTTGAGGGCTTTTCCAAGAGGCGACTGGAGCCGTCTGGATGATATGGAGAACGAATATGCTCAGAGGGAGTTCCAGAAGCCATTTGACGAGCTGAACCGTGAAGAGAAGGATAAGATCCTTGATAAGTACCCGGAATACAAAGCCTTTTCTGAAGAGGCCAGAGATAAGATGGTCTGGGAAAGTGGCGAGGACTTTGAACATTGGACATTAGCAGCCGAAAAGATGGCTGACTCCGAATACCACGCTATAGGAGAGCAGTTGGCCAGAAGTCTTTTTGCTGGTCAAATAGATTACAGAACTTATCTTGATGAAGAGTCCACATTAAGGAAGATATACCAGGGCAAGGCAAAAGAGAGGCAGTTGATTGAAAGCCTAGCCGATCCTGAACAGGCTGAGATATGGGCAAAATGGCGTGAAGAGAGACCTACGGAAGACCAAGCTCTGGATAAATACTGGCAGATCCGCAATGACTTAAAGAGGCTACCTACTGGCCAGATTGACTGGGATCATACAGAAAGTCGCGTGAACGAGTATCTTGATAGCCTTAGTAGTGAAACTCGTAACTATGTCCTGAGAATGAAGGATAGACGCTTGAGAAACCTGCCCCCAATGATGGAAAAGATTGCCAGGTTGCAGTCAGAGGGGCGGGAGATTGTTGACGAATACTACGACCAGCCTGAGGGTAAAGCCCGAGTACAATTCCGGCAGACTAATCCCACCATAGATGCTTGGCTTCTGGTTATGGGCAGGGTAAGCGTACCTAGAACTGAGATAGCAATGCAACTGGCCATGGAAATGCTACAGCAAAGGGGATTACCTCTCACGCTTGTGGCTAGTCTGGCTGAAGGTGCGGTAGCTGGTGTAACTGCGCCGGCACCAACACTGGCAACTGCCAGGAGACCAATAACAATGAGAATTAGGAAGGCACAAAAGGTTAATTGGCCTTGATATACTCATGATGTAGCAAAAATGCTACACAAACTAAAAGATTTATGTAAAAGCTCTTGACAAATGCAGTGTTTATGCTATAATGCTAAGCGGTAGTATTATGTATTAATACTACCGCTATAGAAACCCCTCTAGTTGTATTAAAACTAGAGGAATAGAATCCAAGAGAAGATCAGTGGTTATTTACTGGTCTTCTCTTCTTTTTCACCTTTTTCCATCCAGCAATCTCTTAAGAATTCTGAGTCAATCTCAATTAGTTCATCACTAGCTTCTCGTAAAGCTTTAGCGCATGTACCTGGAAAGGTGATGATATCTACTTTTCGTCCCTCGTCTTTAATCATACGAACGATATCAGCGAAATCTCCGTCACCAGAAACAAGAATAGCTGTGTCATAATTCCCCTTCAGTGCAAATCTAAGCATATCTAAAGCAAGGAGAACATCTACCCCCTTCTGGCGAGGAGGTACGCCGGGGTTTGAGAACTGCAATTTCCCCTTCCTCACCTCTATATATGATAGGTGAGCAAGAGCTGTAAAAGTCTTCTGCTGATCTGATTTAAGGGTTTTCCAACGGTCATCAGGAGCTTGAAGAATTTCAGCGGTGTAATAGTAAGAGCGGAGGAGTTGGCGCCCGCGGAGTAACTTTCTGATAAATTTAATTAAATCTATATCAGCTCTACCGAACTGGTCCTCAAGGCATTTGTGCATATACGCTGCATCAATAAAGACCATAACTTTTTCCATAAACCTAGCAGTTTGAAACAGCCAACTATCCATAAATTCTTTGTATTCTTTATCAATTTCCAATTGTCGTCTCCAATGGTAGACTCTTCTGATATTCAATACTAATATATCAGCAAAATACTAATATATCAACAAATTTAAGAAACCCCCTCTCCTTCAAAGGAGAGGGGGAAGGGCTGATCGGCTCACTACTGCCCAGGACATCAGCCCTGAGCAGTGGGTCAACCGATTAGCTGCTCTCCGGATGAGTTTTGCCAGCTAAACCTGCCAAGTATGCGTCATAGAACACATAGGCTGTTTGGTTCACTTCACCCATTGTCAGGGGAGCTCCTTCTTCGCTCCCGTCCTTAATTTGTTCGGTGAAGTAGTTCTTGGTTGCTTCCCTGGCCAGCTCTTTCTGTTCTGGGCTCTCTGACCGGCTGTAATCTCCCTTGCCGATCCCCATGTCGTCAAAGAGTAGGTCAAGTAGAGCAGGGCTGGCAGGGTCGGCAGCCTCCCAGCGTGTGATGGTGGGTGTGCTCGTCATGTCTTCCCTCCTTCCTTTTTATTTTGCTTTGCCAGCTTTTCCCGGATTGCTTCGTTAATCCACTGCCCAAGAGTCTTACCTTCTAGAGCAGCTCGGGCTTTGGCTTGCTTGTAGAGCTCCGGGTCCAGCCCTCTGATCCCTTTTATCTCCAATAGACTACCCCCTTCTTTTAGACTCAGCTTATTAAGCCTGTCCTTAGTGTATAACAAGTTATACAAGTTTGTCAAGTCTATTCACTTGTGGGGGTAAAAAATATTTCCACGCCTGATAACGAGAGCCGGTGGTTATGTACCTGCGATATGACTTTACCAGGTCAAAATCTAGGCATTTATTTGCAAGGCGAGGGGTAATCTATCGGTCCAAAGCCTCTGAGGTCAGCGCTTTTCGGATACCCTATCGGTTTAAAGTCTGGCTAAAAACCAGACCAACTCCAGATAATGACCGGACTAAAAAGAGAGAAGCCTGGAGAGTACCAATAATCAGCCTCTTGGGGGTAGAGAAGGGGGGGAGGGGGGGCTATGAGAGGGGCGAAAGTAGTAAAAAAGGAATAGCCCCAGACACAACATGGTTTAGCGTTCATTACCGCCAGGCCTATGATTTTTAGGTAACTTATGGGCCAGAGCTGTTAAAAGCCGTAGCCTTCTCCTTAGACTGTTGAGGAGTGGACCAGGGGGGTCGCTGTAGGGTTATACAGTGACACCGGCAAATCACCCAGAAAAACGGGAAGACCCCTCAAAAGAGACTAATTTACCATAAATTATCTTGAATTAGCCTCAAGTCCGACATAACAATCATAGTACGCCCCATGTTCAGGCTCAAAGTGGCCACAAAGTCACAGGATCGGACATTAACCGGCAGAAAAAGGTCAAAAGATAGGAATTAACGATGAGCCACAGAGCTAGGTTATCGGCACATCTTAGCTAGGGAGTGAGTAAAACCCTAGAAATCATCACTTACGCCCCTTTGATATAGACATATACTTAATCCTAGAGTAACCCAGCAGGAAAGCCCCTGAAAAAACTACTAGACATAATACAAAGCTAAAACAGGGTAATGAGTAAAAACCTGAAGCTAGGGTAGGTATAGAAAAGCGAAAGTTCTGAGGCTTGGCCGGGCTAGAATTGGGCATAAAAAAGGGGTCTGTTTGGATTCTGCTCGGTTGTGGCTGGTTGGTAATATTGGGTCTATACTAATCAGAAAAAGTAACTTGACCTATATATTCGGGAATGTCTTTTCTTAAACGCTTAGCGTAACTACTTGGTAAAATAATCCGATAAACGTCATTTAATTTAAGGTGACTATCCCTTAAAGGCAAGTAACTATATTTGTGATAACTAATACTACTATACCAAAAAAATATATATGGGCTTTACACGGGCTTGACAAGGGCATTACATTTTGTATACACTCTGTCGCAAGTAATGGTATACTATGTATAGTGTGTAGTGCACTGAGTATACCACACACAAAAGGAGGTAGGATATGCATGGAGATAAGCGAATCATTGAGTTCAGAGTCGAAGTCATTGTAGAACCTGATGACGATGGATTTCATGCTTATTGTCCTGCTCTCAAAGGGCTGCATACCTGCGGGGATACAAAGGAAGAGGCTCTACGAAATGCGGGAGATGCGGCTGTTGCTTATTTGCAATCTTCAATGAAGCATGGAGACTCAATCCCAGTCGGTATCCTAATGCGAGAAGAGGTTGGAGAGGCGTCACCTATCACTGTAGACAATGCCAGTTGCTACACAGAAGACCTAAAGGTGGCGTGTGCTATTTCTTAATGAGCTTCAACCGATACATATCGTTTTCTGACCATCCTGTATCTTTGAGTAATGCCTTTAATAAACCACGCCCATAACATTCATTTCCTGTATGATAATGGATAGAGACTTTCCTCCCATCGGGATGTCGGTATATTCGTTCAGCTCTCAGTTTTGCATCAGGAACAAACCCATCTTTCAACAAAGCAGAAATAAGCTCGTTTTCTGTTATAGCCTTAAGTTGGTTCCAGACATTCTTTGAAAATGTCATCTCAATATCCCTTATGGTGAGTTTACCCCAGGCAAACTACGCTGACCGCTGACGAGTCTATATTGGCCAAGTGCAATCTTCTTAAAAACACCATCCTCTGTCATTTCTGCAAGGTAACCCTGAATCATAGAATAGGCAGTAGAACGTTTTTTTGCCTTTATGAATCCATTACTGTAAAGGATGTCAGTTACTTGACTCACTCTTATTGTGCCACCACTATGCTTAGCTATGGCTTCTATCCTATCTCTATGAATGTCACAATTAGCCAATATAGATTTCCAGTTAGATTCGGTACCTTCCTGTCTACCTATTCGCCTTAGATAACCTTGCAAAGCTGTTTCGTAAGCGTTTACTTCTCTTGCTAGCGTTACCTTTTTCTCCTGTAGGTCTGCTATTTCTTCGTCTAGAGTGTTCAGTTCAGATTGTGCTTCAGCAAGTAGCCTTCGGGTTTGGTCTTCGTATGAGTGATTATTCATAACCATTGTTTCACCTCCTTTCTGGTATACTAGGGTAAACCCTGGTATACCCTAGTATACTTGTATTTAACTCACAACTTGACAGGTTGCCTACTTGTTAATCTAGTATAATAATGCGAACGGAGGTAGAGGGATTCGAACCCTCGAAACCCGAAGGGCTTTACCGATTTTAAGTCGGTTGCCATAAACCTCTCGGCCATACCTCCGATGCACAAAAATAAGCTAGTGATTTGGTTGGCGAGACCTTTTATATCACTAGCTTATTTTACTATCAAGAATGGTTATTTGTCAAGTACCATGTGGCAAGGGGCTATACAATGAGAGGCAAAAAAGAAGCAAGTAAAAAAACGAGTAAGCAAACCCAACGACCATTTGCTAAGAGCGACTTTGAGGCAGTGCTAAAATCTGCTACTAAACCCTTAAAGAAGGAATCAGGCTTACAGAGAATATATGAAGGCTTGTGAGTTCTACGGTTGATTCATTTCCTCCTCGCTTTCAGACTACCTGCCTAAAAATTATGTCGTCAATTTGCTTACAGAGAGCGCCCCACTTGAACTGCCCCATCTGGAGCATGCCGAAATACATTTCAACAGTCATGACGACACAGGTTTCAACTCCATCGGCTGTGAGGATAAAAGGCTCAGTGAGCAGCTCTTTCTTTTTCACAGCCGGCAGGTCCTCAAAATCAAAGAACCTCACACTCCTTAACCCACCAGTGCCTCGCCTGGCTCCTTCCCACACCCTCTTCGTCTCCTCAAACCTGTCATCTTTGGTTGACTTAGGATTTGATGTTGGTGGTGTCATTGTTATCTCCTTTGTTTATCTAATTCCCCTCACGACAGTTGGGTTGGGTAGTGTATTAACCTAAAAACGCCAGATTTGGATTGTGGTGCGAAATAATGGGTATCCACGCCGGATGCTTACTTGGTGGAAGTAACTCCGCTTCTTTGAGTAAGAAGGCATAGCAGCTCTGGCAATAGCGCGGGTCCGGGCTGGCTTGAGTCGCCAGCTTATCTAAAAGGCAAGCATGGCAGAAAAAGCTCTCTGGCTGGTAGATTACCATTGATTAATCCTCACCCCCACTTCTTGGATTTTTGCCTTTTCGCCACTCAGCCTCCGCTGCGCCAAGTTCAATATTTTCTCCTGGTGTCAAGTCCTCTGGCGCTTTTGCTCTGAGAGCTTCCAGCCTTGCCTTTGCGCGGTCTTCAGGGGGAGGCTCTCCGTACTTCTTGCGGTCTTTAAGACCCAAGCGGATTTTCTCGCTGGCACTCATAGAGCCGTCCTCATTCCTGGTCGGGTCAACGACTTTTATATCGGACCCAGAGCCAGGTTTTACCTGGCCAGCATTAGCTTCAGCTTCGGTTTCAGCCAGGATTCTTTCCAGCCCCGCTAACTCAGGGTCTTCAGTGTCGCCCAGAGTGGCTTTCCCTGCCTCTCCCTTTTCCTCTGCTTGTTCCTGCGCTATTTCGTCCGCGACTTCCTGTAGGAGTTCTTTAGGGTCACCAATGTTCCACGAAGCCCGGTCCTCCGATTCCTCTACCTGCCGCTTAAATTCGGAGTCGTGGAGAAAGCGAGGCGCCTTCGGACCACCCAATCCATGCTCGCTTCCACCGAACGACGGGACTTTTGAGCCGGCCTGTCTTCTAGCATCACTTACTGCGATCTCCAGAGCAATTTGGTACGCCGTCTTTACATCACCAGGCTTTTGGTTCCCTAAAAAGCCTGTCAATGCAAACTCCTTGAGGGCGCTCTTGACGCACTCTCTAACCGCCTCCACGATTTGAATTTGGCTTGACCTTCTGTTGACTCCCTTGGTAGTTAAAAGTGTGTGATCCATTTTTTGCCTCCTAGTTATTTTCTCCTTTATTTCGCTCCCTCTTTCAGCCTTTCAATAGATGTGCGGAGAGGTTTGTTAGGGTCAAAGGCTCTCAGCCTCTTCTTAACCATCTCCCCAATCTGCGTCTTAACCGACTGCATGCTGAGGAACTTATCAGCCCAGAATGGGTCTCTCTTTAAGACATCATAGGAATTAAGGATTTGCTCAACGGTGTATTCTTGCTTTAGCATCCAGTTTATCGCCGTTGCCTCAGCACCGGGAACAGGGCTATTATTACCCCTTCTTTCTTTTAGCCCCTCAAAGACTTTTTTCCTAAATTCATTAAGAGGATCAGGCGATTTTTTAATCGCTTGGTTCCTTTTCTTTTGTATAGTTTCTTTTTTCTTTTGTGTGACAGCACAGCTGCTAACTTTTGTTGACGATTCTGCTAACTCTGTTGACGATTCTGCTAACTTTTCAGAAGTTGACTGTTCTGCTAACTTTGTATGGAATGTTGACGGAATTGCTAACTTTCTCCATTTTTCCCAGTCTTTCTGGAAGCCGATATATTTCCCCTTGCGGGTTATGAGATGCATGTCGCTTAGCCCTTTCAGGCAACGGGACACGACAGCCTTGCATAAACCGGTGGCCTCTCCTATCTGAAAGTTAGCAATATAGTCAACTTTCTTATGCCAGCCGTATGTCTTCCGGATGATACAGAGTAGGACCCGCCACTGGTTGGGCGCTAGGGGCATCCTAACCAGCTTCTCCAGTATCTCGTTGGCTATTGAGGTGTAACCATTTTCAATTTGGGGGTTAGCCATTTCCGCCCCCTGAAGGTTCGCTTTCTTCACCCAGAAGCTCCATCAAAGCTCGCCTGGATACAACTATTCTTTTGCCGAGCCTCAACACCGGCACCGGTAATTTATCGCACTTGGCCAGATCATACGCTAGGTTCTTTGATATCCCCAACAGCTTGGCGACTTCAGGGATATTCATGGTAAGAGTTCCCGATCCCGGGCGGTCATGATTGGACATTATCGGCCCTTCCTCACGATTTTGCGCCCAGTTTTGCGCTCATAATTTTTCACTATATCGCAGACTCGTTGTTTAGAAAGGCTGAACTGCTTCCCGAGTTCGGCAAAGGTCAAGCCGGGGTGAGTCTTGTAGCAGACTATGATTGCCATATTCCGATCGTACTTCATTTTTCTTCTTCTATTCTCTTAGCTTCTTCCCCTAATAAAAAAGGCAGCGAGTATTCCGTAAAAAACGAGATTTACGGCGAATTCTCGCTGCCTTAGTCACTCCCTGTGTTGGCTTTTTCAAGCAGACCTGAGACCCTCTCTGCCTAGGGAGTTGGAACTCAGGTACTTCACAAGGCTTTACAATGGGGTAGCTGGCTATTTATTTGTTAAAGAGAACTGACTCTGCCCATGGCCAGCTTCTACGATGTTGGCGATACATGGGCTGAGTCAACCCCAACCTTCCCCCTCATTATAAGGCTAGAAAGGAGTATTGTCAATAGTTTGTCAAGTTTTTTCGCTTATTGTTTAAAAAGATTTTCTCTTTAGCTTGGGGTGCGTATTGACTAACAAGCAGATTCACTTATAATAAGAGTATGGCAGGCAATGAGGAGTTGCAACAGAGAGACGCAAAGTCTCGCCAGAAACTTCGGCAGCAATTAAGGACCGCTCAAGATATGATAACGAAGACTAGGGGTGAAATTAGCGAGCTGAAGAAAAAAGGACTAGACTTTGAGGGACTCCGCTCAGCCGTTGAACAAATAGGAGAAACCCTAAAACTGATTACCGGTGTCCTTGCTTCAATGCCAAAAGGAATATGGAGTGTAAAAGAGGCAGCCGAGAAGCTCGGGTTGTCCGAGCAACATTTGAGGCTCCTACTCAAGAAAGGTGAGGTAAAGGGTAAAAAGCTCGGTGGTACTTGGGTAGTGCTTGAGCTTTCTTACATTAGAAAAAGAAGAGAACCTGGTATGATTATACCTCAGACTTGGGATCAGCCGATTGCTTTTCAAACTGAGACTGGCGAAACAAAGGAGGGGAAGAAATGAGAGGTTCAATCCGACAACAAAGTAAACAGTCTTGGCAAATCTGCATTGACACCGGCAGAGGAGCCGATGGGAAGAGGCGCCGGCTCTTTCAGACGATTCGGGGTCGTAAAGCCGATGCTCAGAAAAAGCTGAATGAGCTGCTCGTCAATCTTGAAAAAGGAATCCATACCCCACCAGGACGGCTCACAGTGGCAGAACATCTTAACCAGTGGCTTCAGGGCTATGTCGCCACCAATTGCAGTTCTAGGACGCTGGAGGGCTACGCCAGTATTATACAGCACCACTTAATACCTAACCTGGGTCATATCCAGATAAAGCACCTTCACCCCCAGGCAATACAGTCTTACTATGGCAAGGCTTGTGAAACGTTATCGGCTCGGACAGTTCACCATCAGCACCGGGTATTGTCTCAGTCCCTAAAATATGCCGTCAGGCAGGGCTATCTCGGCAGGAATCCCGCAGAGATGGTTGACCCACCATCACCCAGAAAGAAGGTCATGCGGACCTTGACGCCTAGTGAGGTAGAGGTTCTTTTTGACACTGCAAAGGATAGCTATTACTACCCGCTATACTATACCGCCGTGAGCACGGGACTTAGGCAGGCTGAGCTATTAGGCTTGCGCTGGAGGGATATTGACCTAGACTTGCTTTCAATATCGGTTAGCCAGGTGCTTTACAAGAGGCAAGGCGTATGTCAATTCAAAGAACCTAAGACAAGCCACAGTCGGCGCCGAGTCGCTATGACTCCCAAACTGGCTTTATTTCTGAGAGAATACCGGGCCGAAAGAGAGGAACTTTATCGGCAGTTAGGTAATAGCCTTAGTTTAGATGACCTTTTATTTACCTCAGTAGAAGGGAATCCGATTGATCCTGGCGTGTTAAGCCACACCTTCGGTAGAATAGCCAGACAAGCGGGCCTAGGGGGAGTGCGTTTCCACGACCTGAGACATACCTTTGCCAGTCTTATGTTTCTACGAGGGGCAAAGCCTAAAGTAATCTCTGAGGCATTGGGACATGCTAGTGTAGCCTTTACAATGGATGTTTACTCTCATATAATTGAGGGGATGCAAGAGGATGCCATGGAGCTGCTGAATGAAGTCCTACCCAATGGCAGTAGCCAAGCTGAAAAAGCCCGAGTAAGGGTTGGATCTCCCGCTAGGCATTTTTAAGAAAAAAAGTTATGTCGTGAAATTGTCGTGACTTTTCTTTAAGTTAGCTTCAATGCCCCTGTAGCTCAGAGGACAGAGCAGCGGTTTCCTAAACCGCGTGCGCGCGTTCGAGTCGCGCCAGGGGTACCATCGTAATAATATTGCTCCAGGTTAGCCAGTTGGCTAACTATCCTGCTTCTCCAAAATTCCGCAATTTCCATTCTTATCCGCTGATGCCATTGTTACCGTCATAAAATAAGATGAATTGATATTTTATACAATATAAACAGTATTTTTATGTAGCCTAAATGGTCTTACCTTACAATATAAACTAGGGTAAGACCATTTATATTGCCAATCTTCTCCTATCATTTCCCGGGTGGTTTTAACCAGTTTGTAGCCTGAGGGCACCTGTGATATTATAATTAACAGGAAAAGCAGTTGAACTGGCGATGGCATAAAAGAGTAAGTGCGCACCTGATGCGTGTTGTTACCGTGATGCTGGTGGCAGCCTTGGCAGGGGGCTTTTTGCTGGTTTTTTACCAGGACTATGTCTCTGCCGCTGGCGCTGTTTCGATCACCCGCCAGTCCTCTCCCTCCGCTAACGCCGCGGTGACACCAGATGGTGACGATAACGGATTTGAGACAAATCCCACCTATGCCTATGCCGATGGCACCCCTGGCTTGGCTGTGGATACAGACAGCGGAGACGCCGTAAATTCTGTGGCCACAGACATCGGAACTGATAAACACAATTACTCTGGTTATGGTATGGATATAATACCCGACGGGTCCACCATTCTTGGCATAACAGTAAGGGCTGATATTGCTGTTGATAGCCTGACTAATGCGCCGTTTACAGCTATTCGGCTATCCTGGGATGGCGGCACTACCTGGACAGCAGTAATAAGCATAACGCTAACTGTTGCGGTAACCGAAACTACCTATACCTACGGCGGCCCGGCGAACGACTGGGGACACGCGTGGTCAGCCTCGGAACTAACCGACGCCAATTTTCGTGTCCAGGTTATAAATGGTGACACCAAGAACCAGAATAGCATACGTGACTTTTCTCTGGACTGGATTCCGGTTAGCATTACCTTCACCGCCCCCTGGGAATCGTACAGTGATTCGGGGCACTCCACACAGACCGACGACTTCTTTGACAGCACCAATCATGTTTACATGGAGGGCACCGGCTTCCCCAATGGCAACTATGATGTGGGCTACTACGATGGCACCGTCGCCGGCGGTGGTACCTGGGTTGCCACCGATGAGAACATCACTGTGAGCACTGGCACCCTCAATAGCGAGTATCTCCTCACCAACGACCAGACAGCGACGCCTGGGACTTGGCATGCCCTGGCTCAGCCCGCCAGCGCCACCCCTTTGGACAGCAGCTATGCCACCGCCGTTGCCGATCCGGACGGCTACGAGCTGCTGGCTAACGATTCTTTCACTGTGCAACCGTCGGCCATCCCCGAATTCCCCACGGTAATGGCTGGTATTATGGTTGCCGGGCTTTGCTTCGGCATTTACTACTGGATGAGGAAGAGAAGGCTGGCGTATGTCAAAGCTTAGAATCATCTTCGC
>Ga0114920_10000497_pt1 | contig 17107 bp, 39 predicted proteins | sample ChitaG_FD_88683 | JGI IMG/M metagenome (GOLD analysis project Ga0114920, IMG submission 88683) | Deep subsurface microbial communities from South Pacific Ocean to uncover new lineages of life (NeLLi) - Chile_00310 metaG | ecosystem: Environmental > Aquatic > Marine > Oceanic > Sediment ... | reverse complement strand
GGTAACGAGACCAGTTCTTGAACAAAATGTAATGGATTCTTGCGACTTTGTAGAGCCTAACGTTACGGTTCCGACGCACGATCCGATCACGCATTTGCTTCACGTCGTCATCCGTGAGGTCGCGGTCGTCGGGGAAAATCTGGCCCCGAAGGTAAGCGGGACTGGCCTGGAGCCTACCCTCGTCGTCGCCCAAGGTAATCATGCCAATGAACAGCAGCCGTTCGTTGCGCGGCAGCTTGCGGAAAGCGGCATCGCTCCAAATGTCGGGGGTCAGGAAGCGCTTACGCGCCATCACTCCCCCTCTTCGTCGGCGAACACGAGGACGTGGACGTGCTGTTCCTCGGCTTCCACATACTCATCCATCTGCAACTCACACAACCCCGTACCATCTCGCACCAACTCGCCTTCGCCCCTCGCTATCGGCTCCCTGCCCCCATAGGGGGAAGAGAGGGCGGCAGCAGCCTCCTCCAGAATGGTGGGCCAGTAAGAAGGGCCGAGTTGCCTAGCCACAAACCACTTGGCAATTCCCCGCAGCGTCATAGCCTTCAGTTCCCTGTTCATCTCACCCCTCCTCTCGGCTGGCAGGCCAAGCAGCAAGCTCGCGGCGCAATTCCTCAACGAGCCACTTGAGACTCCTGCGCCCAAAGACCTCTAGTTCTACTACCTGCTGCTCCGAAGAATGTCCTCCCGCACGAATGGTTAAGGCCTCTCCGTTGCGGAACACCTCGGCTTGTCCTGGATTTGCAAAGCCTGCCCTAATGGTTATCATTCCAGCACCTCCACCATCACTCTGTCCCCGACCTTCTGGAGCCACGCCCGGCCTAGACGGTCAGTCGGGAACCACATATCCAAGTGATTTCGCTGGGTGACGGCACCGCCTCGGTCACGGCATACGACCTCGATGGGGGCTTCAAGGTTGTCGCTGTGCAGACGAAACCGTTGACCGAAATCCCAGTGAGTTGAACAAGCAACCATCCCCCACCCAAGTGCGCGACCTTCGGCGGAGAGAATTCCATCCAACCCTTCTTCGGCGCTATAGAAGGTGATTCGCCAGAGTCCATCTATCGCCCCTTCCGTTGGCGGCGGTGTTGCCGCACTCTCCACCAGAACCGTATCTTCCACACTAGATCGAGCCTCCACACTAGCCACAAAAATATCAGGCACCCTACGAAGAATACGATCGGGAGTGACATCTAAGGACTCCAAATCCAGAGGGTGATGCCTGAGCCAACCATCATCCCAGCAAAGAACATCCCCCACAAATAGATTGACATTTGCACCCGTGGATTCACTACCATCTCCTCCTACCCCCGCAGCGCACACAAGAGCTAAGAGCGCAGCGGCGAAAAGCCTTATGATTCAGGCTCCTTTGGCCGCAGCAACCTCGTGCTTGGCTACCTCTTCGCGGTCAGCCTTCTCCCAACACGGCTTGCATAGCGGGGATCGGGCCTCTAGAGAATCTCTGTAGTGCCCTTCCCAGTCTGGCTGAACATAGCTGATTCGCTTCAAGGACTTACCACACCTACTGCAATTAGCCATCTCCCTCTCCTTCCTGGCGCGGGCGCTAGGCCGCCTTCTTGCCGACTCCTTTCCCCCACTGGCCCACACCTAGTCTTGCCACTCGTCTATCCAGAGACGTTCTTTCGGAGGTTCCGCCTGCGGACTAACTCCCTTCTCCCAAACCCACACAGACTGGCCATCGTAAACGCAGTTGCCACATTCCACGAAATGTCCGCCAGCCTCCCGAATATCATTTAAGAGGGCCAACCCGTCCTTTTCAGTTCGGCGGCTGAGACGCCCCCGTCCGCCCACACGGCCAACCTTAGAACCCCAATAGAGAGCCACAATGCAAGCGGCATGAGCCAAGGAAACCCCTCGACCAACCAACCAACCCAAAGAAACCGAGTCCTTACCAAGTTTTTTTACTAGGATCAGCACAGACGGGTATCGTTTGATTAGCTCTTGCTCGCGTTCCATTGTTCTCCCTTCCTGGCCCACACCTGGAGGCGCTAGGGGGCTGACAAGGTCCGAAAGGGGCCATCGCCTTCCTCGGACTCCGACGTGGCTCTCCATTCATAACCAGCCCCCGTTGCGCCATGCTCTACCTCGGTTCTGGCCCTTCCCATCCAGGCTCCACGCACACCAAGGGGCAGTCCTCCTCGTTGGTCACCTTGTCGATGTAGCACTCCTTCAGAAGTACGTTGCAGCCCATTAGGTGCGGCACCTTCGTCTGATCGAACCCACCACCACGCTGGTCGTACAGCGGGAAGAAGCCCAGAGGCCCCCAGTAGAAGTCCCTCACCACGGGCTCGCCGATGGTGATGATGGGCGTGTTCAGGCCGATCTCAACGGTGATCGTGTAGGCGAGGCCCAGGGTATCCGTGTATTCGGCCTTCTCTGACGCTACACGCACTCCGTCCACGTAGAATCTAACCGCCCTGATCCCCGTGAACGACTTGTACTCGAACGTCGCCAAGAGGGTGTGGCCCGTCTCCTCGACGCTTATGGGATCTTGGTGGGCACTGAGGTTAGCCTGCCCGTGGACACGGATTGTGTATTCGGGTACCGACTCTTCGGCTACTGCTGAGAACATCCCAACTGCCAGAGCGACAGCTATGAGTGTTCCGATGATTCGCTTCATGATCGTTTCTCCTTATCTACTGCGCACTCCTCAGCGCAGTGAATTTGCCCACGGTTGCTGTAGGTTTCTACGCCCTTGTCGTGTAGCTGCGAAAGACGCCTATCGCCGTCTGCTTCGGGGAATCTAACATCGACTACTAGATGCCCACGGGAAGAGAACTCCACCAGATCAGCAAACTCCTGCATGGTGATGTACCGTTCTCCAATCAGCGATAGCTCTTTCATGCACCTGCCCATCTCGTCGGCCCATTCGTCGCCACCGCTACCTCTTTCTGTTTTCCACCAACCCATTACTCTACCTCCTTACTACTTACCCAACCTCTTAGCCGCGCCATAAGACCGTCCCCCAACGGCCAGCTATTGGACAACCAATCCATGACGCGGCTAAGGGGGCGGGTAACAAATTAGGCATGACGATCTCGAACAAAGCGGGCAACTGCACGGGCGCAAGCGGGGCCGTGCATCTGAATCTCCCGCTCACCGAAGCGCCACACCGACCAACCTTCGGCCAAGGCAACCTTGGCAAAGGAGCGATCATTTGCTTTCCTCTTTTCCAGGGAGTGCCAATAGTCCCCATCCGCTTGAACAACGAGTCTAGCCTCTTCGAACACGAAGTCGGGTTGGAACCTGCCGAACATCGTCCTGTGCATCTCGAACTTGAGATGGCGCTTCTTGAACTCACGATGCAGGGTACGTTCAATCTCCGTCATCTTCTTAGGGAAGGTTTGGCGCAATCGGGCTTGGCGTGCTCTTTCGCGCATTTCGGGGGACGCCATTCGTCTAAGCGTGGCTTGGCGATGCCCCTCTTGCACATCGGGACGCATATAAATTCGGCGCATCCTTTCCCGAAATCCAGGCGAAGCCCACATTTTAAGGGACACTTGGCGACATTTCTCACGGACTTCGGGGTTGGCAAACCTTCGAATACTAGCTTGGCGCAACTTCTCCCGCGTCGCTGGTCGGAGGTTGGCTTGGCGCAACTTCTCCCGTGTTTCAGGAGTCCGTTCGTAAATACCCCTAGTCATTCCACCAACTCACAAATCCACTCCCTCTTATCTGCACACCGCTTGTGTTGGCGCTTACGGTTCTTCTGGGCGACCTCCATGACGGTGTGCGGTGGCAGCGGCAGACAGGCCCACAGTGCCTCCACAGCCTCTCTTAGCTCACTTGGGAGAAGGAGATAGGACTTCACCTGAGATAACAACCACTCGTGGCCGTCCTCGGAGCGAGAGATGAGATCATAGGGCATGTCGCGCACCCGATGGGGAACGTAGCCAGATTTGCGCAAGAATGACATATATTCCCACTCAGCCCTTTGGCCACGGCCCCTGGCTAGGCGACCTGCACGCTGGCGGTCGGTCATTTCACCAGCTCAAACTCGAAGGCCCAAACCGTCGGCCATGCGAACGGCGATAGGCGATTTAGCCTACGAAAAGTGCTTGCGAAATCCAGCCAAGTTGTGAAACCCTCAGCCCTGACTTGCGCTTGGGTAACGTCATCTAGCCCCTGTTCCCAAACCCTCTTAATGCGGATACGGGCTATAGCTTTATGACCACGACTAGGCTGCACGGCGTAGGTTTTGCCAACCTGATACGGCCCGCGCTTCAGCCGCCGCGTCTGTGTCTTCGAGCCATCAAGAACTTTCTGCCAAGTGTGCACGAAGAACATCTCGCCCTCCCGTCAGTATTCTGACGACTACCACGAAGACCTCTTACCGTAGGGATGCTTTAACAGGCGCATCGGCTTCGGGGAAAACATGAAGGGTATCTCCCTCCCGCATGACTGGCACTGGAAGAAAGGCCCATCTACGTCCCTGTCTAGCAACACCGAACCCCCACACCTGGAACAGAGGTTGTTTGGGGCCAAGTGCGTGTCTGAAGAGAAGCGACTAAGTGTGTAGGTCGGCATCGGGCTTCCTCATGATGGTGACAATTTCGCCAAACTGCGGCGCTTGAGCATCCAGCGAGCCTACTACTATGAAGCACTGCCCCTCGGTGTATCGCACTCCTTGTATCCGTCCTGTCGCCAGCGGCTTCTCGGATTCGAGGAGCGTGATAGCCTCTTGGACATACTCAAGGGTGTGGCGCGATTTATTCTGAAAGGCCTCCTCAGCTTCCTTTAGCAGTTCAAGCACCTTTTCATACATCGTCGCCAACCTCCGTGCAGCCATACAGCAACTCGCCATCCACCATTCGCCAGAGAAGCGTCTTGGGTCGGATGATGTTCTTGGCGGGCCAGACAACCTCCAAGACACGGGTGCCGTTACCGTAGCTCCCACTACCATCGCGTCGGAGATACCCCAGCGTCTCTAGGTGCACTAGCTGATAGGTAACGGCCCTGGGGCATATACCAAGGCGCTCTCCGAGTTCCTTTAATGTCGGACTCCGACCGTTCCGCAGTTGGTAATCGAGGATGGCCTTCGTCACTTGACTCTGCCGCTTAGTCATGGCTTCCCTCCGTGATGATGACGGTGACAGGGATACTCACCCAATCCTTTGTGTGAGAGATGTCTGTAGCGGTGAGGCGATCGGGTTTTAATGCCGCGTTCTTGGCTGTCTCCCTGTCCTTGGTGCAAACACTCAACCACCTATCCACCACCGCCAACGGCTCAGGCTCGGAGGCGAGGGCGGCACAAACCCTAGCAGCCGCAGCTACCATCAGCCTACGGTTGCTCTCTGGCACTCGTTCCCAAGGCACAGCAGACGCTTCCCGCGTCTTGTACCCGAACTCTGGGGCCAGCCTTTCATACGCCTCATGAAATGACTTAGCCATCTCCTCATTCGTCATGGCTTCCCCCGTTATCCACGCGCTTGATGAGGGTGATCGAGTCGCAGGCTACGGTGCCAGTAGGCGGCACTTGCCAACCTGCTTGTTTCCGTCGCCAATTGTCTGGAATCGCCCAGAATGGTTGCACCCTAGCCAATGTTAAGGAGATGCCTCCGCCAGGACGGTGCGGGTAAAGAATGTGATGTACCGCCAAGGCTTTTCTTGTCTGGGCCTCCCAAATTTCAAAGTTGGTATGTTCAGAGTAAAGAATCAGCGAAAGAAGAAAGCGTTGAGCAGCCCAAAGGGTTTTGAAGGCCGTCAGCTTTGTATCTTTGGGTGCCATCCTTTCCTTGTTTGGGTAGTAGCGTACCTGCAATTTGGATGATCGCGGCATGAGAACAGAGAGAAGAGAACCCATTCGTGTCCGCCGAACAATCCTGTATACCGTCGTCATCCTTCCCTCCCGCAAAACTGACCCCTTGCGTCACGGCGGGGTACTTGTTGCTTTAGCTCCCTGTTCTCCCTAGCCAACGTCTCATTCTGGGCAAGAACCTTGTTATGTTGTTCCAGAAGGGAGTCACAGAACGCTTGGCCGTGCCCGTTCGGGCAATAGTAGCCCTCCCCATCCTCTAGGCGCTGCTTATAGAATCGCTTGGTTACGTCAAACCTGATATCGCAGTTGCAGCAATGCAGAATGATCATGGGTTCCTCGCTCATCTACCGCTCCTTCCCGCAAGCACAGATGAACCGATGCTTGCCGTCCTCAAAATTGGGGCACACGTCAGGTGCTTTGGCCTCTTCGCCCAATCTCTGGCGCAGGGCTGCCTCTGTCGGCGGCTCTGCGAACTCGGCGTAATGTGCTATCGCTGCCTCTAAAGCCACTACCCCATCTTCGGGCTTCTTGCGCCCTATGAACTGCATCAAGGAACGGGAGTCTGTAAGGGGGCCAATGTGCTCCAGTAAATGTGCGTCAGACGTGACGCAAGTCCAGATGTTCGCGTAGGCCTCGAGCGTTCGGCGCGACGGGTTGCTCTCGAATAATTGGTAGGCGTTCTCAAGCCAACTCTCGCCCCATGCCTGGATGTGGCGCTCGCGGTAGGCGTGGACGACGTGGCACTTGGTCAAGAACGCATCCTTCTGGTTCTTGTCGGCGTAGGCGTAGACGGTTGCCAGGTCTTCGTCTGAATAATTACTGAGGTCGTGGGTCGTATAGTCTGGTGGGCCAACCCTCGACAGGACAATTTCCTCTTCCTTGACGGCGGGGAGGCCAGAATCGGCGGCGGCAAAAGCCTTAAATACGTCGGCATTTTCCACAAGGCTTTCTTCGACTAAGGCTTCAACCTCTTGATCACTTGCATAGACCACCGTTTCTGTGGGCGCTTCCTCGATGATGCGCTCGCACTGCTGCTCGCCCTTCTGGTTCTGGACGTAGTAGCGCACAGAGCCGTCAGGATGCGTGTAGACACCCTCCCGCCACTGGTGCAGGGTGATGTTCTCGTGATGACGGCGGCATAGGAAGCTAACTATCCTGGCACCCTTGCCCGCGAGGGACTTCTTTGGGAAATGTTGATGGTCGCCTTCGGCCTTGCCGCATACGAAACAATGATGCCATTCTTCGCTATTGGGCTGAGGGCAACCTTTGGCTTGGCAGCGATTCACGTAGTGCGTGGTCACCCGGCTTCCTCACACGGAAACGGCAACTCGGTGCCGCACCACGGGCAGTTGTTGATCCGATTGCCCGATCTCTCTCGGATGGTCACGCTAAGAGCCGTCTTGTGAACGTATTCCGTCGTTACCACCACGTCTCGGTGCCCTATGGCCCTCAGCATCGCCTCGCAGCAGATCACGATGTTGTGTTTCATGGCTCCTGCCTCCTCTACGCCGTCCCTCATACTCCCAAGCCGTTAAGCACGAGAGGCGGCGAGAAGGGAGCACGAGCTATGCTTCAGCGCGTTCCAGCCGTTCAATGATGGTAGAAGCCTTCTGTATCGTCAGGCTTCGCAGGAAGTCCCACTCTGGTAGGCAGCGCCCGTCCTTATCCAACCGCCACTCAACGCCAGGGTAGCCCTTGATGGCTTCGATTACGGTGTTGTCATCTAGCCGATGGCAGATGGCGAGAATCTTTTTGCACTGCGGCTCACTAGCGCCCCCTAGCGGGCGCTTACCTAGTTGGGGGGTTTCCCTTGGCGGCTCCGTCGGGGCGGTGTCTGGTTCATCTGGGAACGGCTCATCGTATCCTGGCTGCACAGGGGCACCCTCGGTGTGTGCCCATAACTCTTGCGCGTCCTGTAGCCGCTTAAAGGCCGAGACAACGAACTCTAGCGGTGGTGTGCCTGGGCCTGTCAGCTTGAGGTGGCATTTTGGTTCGTCTCCGAACACGTTAAGCTCAAACGTGACGTCCTTCGGTTCAGCCATCTCTCCTCCTTATGGCCCGCCATAGACATGCAGCCCTGGCCAAGTGGGTTGCTTCTTGTGCTTGTAGGGAGCAGGAGGCGGGGTTTCCGCCTCGCGCCAATGGTCGGCCTCTGCCTTGCGGCAGGGGCAGGCGATGTCATTGCAGGGGTCGGCGTGGTCGTGGCGCTGCTTCAGTGTGGCAACGAACCTTTGGAGCATCGCCGCAGTAACAAGTAGGTTGCGCTCCTGCAATGCTTCAGCGATCTGCTCTAGATCATCCGCTATATTTGCTAGCGTTAATCCAGTCGCCGCCATCATCCCGCCTCGCTCTGTCCTATTGCGACGCGGCACGTATCGGGGCTTTGTCCAAGGCACCTGCCGCTAACCTTTGGGCTGCTCTTATCACAATCAGGCACCTCTCAGCCTCCTTCCAGCCCTTATACCGCACAGCGCCCAGGCATCGCTCAGTTGCGAGTTGCGCGTCGATAAGCCACAGGACGGCGCTGCTCTTGGCCGATAATGGCCTTCCCATCTTCCCCCACCTTCCCCCAGGCCGACCGCTATTGCGTTCATGAATACAATTCCTCTAGCCTCGGCCCCACTGGTAGCGGCGCATCATCGCTCTCTTCCTTGGGCCTCACGCACACGCCCTGGCCGAGATGCCTGATGTTGAAAGCTTTGATGCACTTGTCGCACCAAGCCGTGTCATCATGGAAATGCGGTTTTGAGAGGGGTATTATGAGATCGTCTGAGACCTTCAAAGGCTCATAGCCAACCCACTTGTGGCACCCAATAGCCCGAAGGAAACCACGCTCATAGTTCCAACCGCAGGGAAGCTTTGAGACCATTTCTACCTCCACCAGCGCTCGATGCTCGCGGCTATGGCGTCCAAGCCCACCAGCGCGGCCACGACGCCGCCAACAATCGTGGCTATCCAGAAGAGGTCGTAGGGCGTCATACCTCGCGCTCCTGCCCGACCGCTGCGAAGGGTTCGGAATCAATGTGTTTGCTGATGACCTCCCAGACATCTTCTGTTGGATTGACGGGAATGGTAGCCTTCCACTGTTCTGTTCCCTCAAACCAGTAGAAGGACACAAGTCGGATTTTCGTAGATACGTCAAGAACTATCCCAGAGATGTGAACCTTAATCTTCTCGCGCTTCTTGCTCATCCTTCACCTCAGTTCCGAATCAGCCATGATGTGCCGACAGCGACCAAAGGCGGCCAATGAAAGAGTATCCGCAGATCATCAGGCTTCAGACCGATGAGTGCTTCATGGCAGCGGGCCTCTTGGCGCATGGCCCAAAAGATGCGGGCAGCGGCTTCAGGCGTCATGGCTTGCGCTCCGTGATGGTGACGGCTAGTGTTGGCAAGATAACGCTAGGCTGCTTCCCTGGCGTCGAGTAGACTGTCATATGTCCGTAGGTCTTGTACTCGCGCAAGTGGTAAAGGGGAATGTAACCCTCCGCCAGCGGCTTCTCGGATTCGAGGGCGGCGATGGCCTCATGGAGAAGCCTGGGGTTGGGAATCAGGCCAATACTGGGTTCTGCCGCCCGTGCTGTTTGCCGTAGGTATTCCAGCGCCTCGCCCTTCTTCATCTCAGCCTCCGTGCGTATTGGTTCCAGAACCGCCGCTTGCTGGGGTCTTCCTTCCAGTGGAGTGCTTCGGGCTTCTCAGCGCGGCAGGCACCGTATCCACCCTGGCGACTGTCTCGCGCAGGGAAGCCGCACCAGTAAGCCTTAACTTCCTTGGCCTGCCCATGATCAAGGATCGTGCGAACCTCGAACTTGAAATGGATGCAATCAGTGCATGAGTTCACTTGCTTACCCAGCCTCTACGCTGCGCCAGGGCTGAGGATGCTTCTCTCCTGGGACTTCGGAGTCCACATCGACAACACGGCCCCTTCTTTTCGCTGACGCAGCGTAGGCGATGGGGAAGATCACTCCGCGTCCTCAACTAGGCTGTAACCACAACTGCCGTCCTTGAAGCGATCTAGGCGTATCCATGTGCTACGGGGCTTTAGGGGCGGCTCCGTTACAACCTCCGCGTATTTGGCCCACACGTACTTGACCCGAAACCTTCGCCCCCTAGCACGAGGATCGCTTTCCTCCCACACTTGCCCTTTCTTGACTTTAGCCATGCCTTGCCCCTTCCCCTAGACACCGCGACCTTATCGTATATAAAGTCCGCCTCCTGTGTCAATCCCTTTCTTGACCGATTATGGACTTTTTTTGCCCCTATTTTCGGCGGACATTATTGTTAATAAAATCGTTACAGTTTCTTTTGTTTGTGTCACGGAATTATCCGCAACGCGCTCCCCGCATGGTAGATTGTGGTCATGTTGGGAAGGAAGTATCAAGGGTTGACGGAAGCTGTTGAGGAATACCTGCTGGCCTTGGGCTTACACGGCCACTCAGAGGCTACGCGCTCCTACTACACCTACATCCTGCGTCGGTTGGCGACGGAGCTAAAGGATTCGCGCACCGACATAAAGACAGACAGGCTCCAAGCGTATTTGAGGAAGCTGTCGGGCAGCAGTATTTGTTCGGCTAGCTTCAACGTCTACGCTATGGTCATCAAGGGATTCTTTAACTGGCTGGTGGACAGCGGGAAGATCGAGGTCAACCCCCTGGCAACTATACATTTTCACGCACCGCCCTGGCACCCCATCCCACCTTTTACGCAGGCTGAGATTCAGAGGCTCATCAAGGCCGCGACCGCGCCGCTAGAGAAAGTAACCCTGCTGTTACTGCTGGACACGGGTTTGCGGGTTTCCGAGCTTGCGAGGCTGCGGCTGGAGAACATCGATTTGAGAAAGAATGAGATCAGGGTACTGGGAAAGGGGGGCAGGTGGCGCACGGTTGCCTTAAACAATGGCCCACGGGTAGCGCTGCTGCAATACTTCAAGAATCAGGCGCAGGAGAACGGGCTTCTCTGGCCTGAAGGGTGGGATCGGCAGAAGGTAGCACGGCTACTCGACGGGGTTGGGCGACGGGCTGGCGTTAGCCGCGTATTCCCCCACAGGTTCCGCCACACTTTCTCCTGCTATTTCATCTTGGAAACCAACGACCCCCTTGCCCTTCAGCAGATATCTGGCTGGACTTCGTTGGCGATGGTGCAGCGATACACGGCCTGGGTGCAGGCGCAGAGGGCGCTGAAGGTGCATCGGCAGCACAGCTTGGTGGCGTAAGAAAAAGGCTCGGCCCCTAATCCCTTGCGGGAACGCGCACCATGAAGGTGACAGTTCAGGGCCGAGCATCGCCCTGTGGCGAAACAGGCTTCCAACGCCATTATACCACACTTGACAACCCCCATTCTGTGGTATACTGACTGTAGGCAACCAACCTCATAGACCGTCCCCCTAACCGAGGGCGGTCTATCTTTATGGAGGATGAGGTTGGAAGCCAGAGCGTGTAGGCACTGTGGCAAAGCCTTCGAGCCTATCAAGGCCAATCAACTCTACTGTTGCCCCGACCACGAACGGACAGCCCGCCAAGAACGAAACCGTGTAAAGCCTGAGCCGAAGCCGTGCGCAGGCTGCGGCCAGATATTCCTCCCGTACCGCAACAGCCAAAAATACGGGCCAGACTGTGACTGCCGCCGCCAGGCCCATCTCCAGAAACAAGGGCGGCAGCAGCTTCCCCAAAGAAGCTGCTGCATCTGTGGCACCCAATTCACCCCAAGGCGCGACACCCAGATAACCTGTAACTCCCCAGTGTGCAGGAGTGAGCGGCAGCGCATCCTTCAACGCGCCTCATATCAGGCCCTCGCCGCACTGACGAAACCCTCGCCGCAGGTGCTCGTGATTCGGGACGTTGCGCCAGAGGAGCGAGCCGTCTACGCGTTTGACTTCCATGTCCCCTTCCATGACCAGAGATTGGTTTCACCGTTCCTCAATTTCCTCAAGGACTTCCAGCCCCACCGTATATTCATACCAGGCGACTTCTACGATCACTACAGTATCTCTCGCTTCGACCGCTCGCCCACACGCGGGCTGGTTCTGACACTGGGCAACGAGCTAGAGGACGGCAGGATTCTCTTGGGGCAGATCAGGAAAGCAGCCCCCGACGCCGACGTCTACTTTGAAGAGGGCAACCATGAGCGCAGGCTGCGCGACCTGATTTGGCGGGAGTCTGCCCTGGAATCCCTGAAGGAGCTAGAGCCACAGCAGTTGTACGGCCTGAGCCAATTCAACATTGAGTGGCTACCGTTCGGTTCGTACATCAGCTACCTCGGCTTTATGATCGAGCACGGCTGCATCGTCCGCGCCCGTTCCGCCTACACAGCCTGGGGCGAGAGACAAAGGCACGGGTCGTCGGGTATCAGCGGCCACGTTCACCGAAGGGGGCAACACTCCTGGACAGACGAACGGGGGAGCCATACCTGGATCGAGGCAGGGTGCATGTGCCGCCTTGACCCCGAATGGCTGCCCCATCCCGATTGGCAGCAGGGGTTCGTTGTCTCCACCGTCCACCATAGCAAGCTGCACCTGACAAGCGTGGCAGTTTACCCTGAGGGTTTCCGCGTGGAGGGTGCGTTCTACGAGAGATAGAGAGGAGGTGAAATGAATGAACGAGACGGTTTACTGGAATGGGACAGGTAACGACACGGCGGATACGACATTCGGGGGCTACATAGCTACCGCGCCAAACAATGAACCCGTTCTCTGGAACACCCTTACCATTAGCGGCTCAGGCGAGCCAGAAAGGGACAAAAACATGAGGCGACTATACCGCATCACAGTGGTCAACCCGAAGACCGAGGAGATCACAGGGCCATTTCTCGTTGTGGCGAAGGGCGAGTCGGGGGCTTTGCTGAAGGCCAACTTCTCGCAGGAAGTCCGCACCAACTCAGACAAGTACGACATCTGCGTCGAGATCGTAGGAGACGTGCGGGCCAAGAAGGAGACACAGAAGGTCAAGGTCATCGAGGGGGATGAGGAGTAGGGCATGAGACTTCGCGGCGAAAAGGGCGAGTGGGACGAGAATCCCTGCTATGACGGTTGCCCCGCGCAAATAGGTTTCGTTCTTCGACTCCTTCAAGAAGCGATTCTCTGTTTGTTGTTCGGGCACAAATTTAGGTTGCCTGAACAGCGGGGAGAGGACGATCCTGCGGCTTCCGAGTGGAATGACGATTGGATAGCCAACACCCGCCACTGTATGCGCTGCGATAGGATGTGGCACCGTGCTGGTTGGGAAGAATTCAAGAACGAAGAGTAGACCCGTGTGACCAGCGGGGTGGCCTTAATTATTCCCGTCACGTCTGACGCGAATATCATCTTGGCTGCCCCGCTGGTAGAGGAGAGGAAGTATGAAAGCCATTGACGTTAGCATCTACAGCGGCGAGATCTCCGTTGACCAATGGCGCAAGGTCAAGGCTGACGGCTACGACCTGGCGATAGTCGGGCTGTTCCACGGGCGCTCGGTCAACCCCTACGCCGCGCAGCAGATGAGAACAGCGCACGAGGCGGGGATGCTGCTGGCAGGGTATGTGCTGTTAGCGCCTTGGATGGGATGGACTGGAACCGAGCAAGTGCAACTGGGCATGGCCCAGATAGACTCGCGGCTAAGGGCACCGATTGAGTTTATCGCCGTAGATTGCGAGATCGACGGCATCACCGAGGGGATGATCCTTGAAGCTCTTATGAGTGTCGAAGATCATAATTTGCGCCCTATAATCTACACAGGCTGGTGGTGGTGGTACGGTCATTTCAACGACAGTCGCGCCTTCCCTTATATTCCTTTGTGGGCTGCTGACTATGACGGCGAGGCCAACCTGGACACAAGGATGTACGGCGGCTGGACAAAGGCTGTCGGCAAGCAGTACGCGGGCACCACGATGCTGCACGGCGTCAACTGTGACCTGAACTTCTTTGATGATGCGTTTGTGAAGGAGGAAGAGGTGCCAGGATTCACAGAGGAACAAGAGGAGCGGATCAAGGAGATCGTGAACTGGTGTGGGCCAGGGTTGGAGATGCAGGCACGGATGGGAGTCCTGGGTATGCTTAAGCGGGTTGAATCGTTTGTGGTTGAGGGTCGTTGGAACGAATTGCCGCGCAGCCTCTTAGCCATCGAGGGCGAGGCTCGCCGCTGGCATCGCTGGCCAGACGATTAGCCCTTCTTCACAATGCAGGTGCAGGGCTGAATGGTGAACCAAAGGATTTTCCCCCCTCTGCTCATCTCAACCTCTACGCGCACATCTTCAATTAGATCACCGCAGTTAGCGCAGACGTGGGCGTAGCCTATAGAGCCGCTGAGGGCGGGATTATCTGACTTTGGCAAGGACGGCACCCGCTGCTGCACGGACACACCCGCTTCCGATGGAGATCGCCCAAGCCTGCCAGTCGTCAATCACGGCAGGATCGAACTTGACCAGCATCGTCAGCGCAAAGACTGCCGCGCCGACAGCCGCCGCCCAGAACAATTCCTTGACTAGCTTGAATTCGTATTCCATCTCAGCCTCCAGCAATAACCGCTGCAACCAGCGCGACCCAGCCAGCCACGTATGCCAGCACAAGGCCGTACAACAGCCACTCAACGCGGCTAATCCGATCCTCTACGTGCTGGACATGATTCGTAAGAAGCTCAATTAGCTGTCTGTTTGACACCTTAGCGTTGTTCTCACCCATCACTTCTCCTCTTGCACACGCGGCAAATCTTGTAGGCGGACACCCGCTCTCCATCCACCTTCGTCCAGGCCATGATGGTTCGCATCTTGCCCCCGCAATGTTTACATTGGTTCCCCAGATTCTTCCATGACTATCGCCTCCCAAAATGCACGATCACGAAGCGCGGGTTGCTGTGGTCTATCGTGATCTTGCGCCCGAACACGAAGGCCACTATCCGTAAGACTCGCTCAAACATCAGACTACGGCCTCCACGGCGGCCTTCGCGCAGTAGTACGTTCCACCTGCCACGCCGCCGACATCTACTCGGTACGTCTTTTCGCCCGACGGTAAGCTGAGGGCTGAACTCAAGACCTCGACGGGCGACTCTGAATCCGTATTCACCAGAGAACCCTTTTCCCCAGCGCTATCTGTCACGTTATATAGCCGCGCGTAGACTGGCTCTGCCTCGGCACTTGTCCAGATAACAACCAACAGCTTGAGGGTTGTGTCGCTGGGATAGTCGTCAGGATCAATGGCCGCGATGATCTTGCCGAACTGGGCATAGACGAGGTTTCCAGCAACCGTCGGTGTCGGGGCAGTGGCAACTGCAGTTGCTACAGCGGCGGCTATCGTTACATTCTTGATAGCGGTGATTGTGGGAAGCGGCGCAGCGGCGGTAGCGGTGGCAGTAACAGCAGTGATGGTTGCATCCTTGCCCGTTGTAGTGATTGTCGGTGATGGCGCTGTGGCTGTCGCCGTAGCAGTTACGGCAGCGATGGTAACGTTCTTGATCGCTGTGATGGTGGGCAAGGGGGCCGCCGCTGTCGCTACGGCTGTGACAGCAGCGATGGTCTTGCTGATAGCTACTGAAGGCAGCGGGGCCGCAGCGGTGGCTATAGCGGTTACGGCAGAGATCGTGACGTTCTTGACAGCAGTGATTGTGGGTAGTGGCGCAGCAGCAGTCGCCGTGGCAGTGACAGCGATAACCTCAGCACTCACACCATCCGTCGAGTATTCGATGTGGAGCTTGGGGGCGTAGGTGGTGTTGTCATCGTAGGAGTACGCATACCTTAGACAATCCGTATCGTGTGTGCTTCTGTCATCGTAGTCATCCCAAAAGATCACTAGGTCGTTGTCGCTTGCCCAGCTTCCACGATCTACTATCTCTTTGATTACCGTCTTGATTTCGGCGCTGTTGTAGTCGGTATTCTGAGTCCAAGCTGAAATCCCGTCCCACTGTACCTCGGCAGTTGTGCAGCCAGAGGGGAAACGGCTATCCCAGTTGGCTAAATCCGAGAATTCCGCCGCGTCATCTACGTCCTCAGCTCGGATGTCAGTGTTAACCGTAGTACCAGACTTGCTATAACTGGCTCGAAGGGTCAAATATGCCGCGTCTATAGTCACGCCTTGAGCGATAGGAACCGTTTGGAAGCGCATCCCTGAGCAGTATTGGTAGTAGTCGGCGTCGTAGGCTCCAGCACCTACGTTCCCCGTCAGGCCGAAAAAACTGGTCGTATATCTCCGAAAAGCATCGTCGGCCCCCGCCACCACCTGCTCGTTCACGTCCACATCCACTTGCACGGGATAGATACCAGATTGTACGAAGGCTAGGGGTACACGGTGACTAACATAGAGTGCGTTACCGAGGCGCTTGAAGCGGAACCTCCCTAGTTGTTCATTGCCCTCGGCATCCCAAGAGCGGGGCAGATTGAACCACCAGAGGGCCTTGCCCTCGCCATTGCGGAACTCCACAAGTCCCTGCGTGTCTCGCGTGTCTCTATTCGCCCCTCGACCCCAAGGCTGGCCATTCACGTAGGGCGTGATGCCAGAGGAGAAGGCAAAGATGAAGTTCAGTTCGAGGACGGGTTCGGCACCGTCGAGGATGTATTGCTCCACAGATGGCAGGGCAGTGAGGCTATCGATAGTTAGCCGTTTAGCCAGCCGCGCCGTTTGTGCCTGCCAGGAGATGCCGATGCCTGGGCCGTAGCCGTCCGACCAGATGAGGGTATCGCCATCAACAGTCGCATCAAGGTTCGTGGGCATGGAGATGAGCTGTATCTGGTCGAGGGCGTTGGAGTATTGCAGCCCCATTGGCTGGAAGCGCACATACTCCGAGCCGCTACGGTACTCGATGACTTGGCCCGCATCGAGGCGGGAGAGTGCCCGCACCTCGAAGCCCGCCTTGGTCATCTCCCAGTCCCAAGGCGCAGCGGAGGGTTCAAAGGCGGTATCTATCTCACACCACTCGCCGTCCTTCTCGTAGTGCAGCGGCCCGATACCAACGTCCAGGGCAAAGCGCTGCTTACCGTCTGGCGCGTCGGCCAAGCGGTGTTTGAGGTTGTTTCGCCCACGCTCGACTACGACGGCTTCGGGGTGTTTCGCTAGGACGCGGGCGTGTGCATCTGCTGCTTGATCTGCCATCGTCTAGCCTACAGGTTTCATCCAAATATGCGGCCCGCCCGTGAAGCCAGCGGCGTGCATGGCCCCCTTGAACTGCTGCGCCGCCTCGAAGTGCATGGGGTGAACCTCGCCCTTGGAGAACCTGGTCACTACGCGCATCTGGCCCCCAGGCTTGAGGGCGTTATGGAACTGCTGGGCGTACATGGGCAGCGTGTCGGGGTGCAGGTGCTCGATGGTATCGGCGCTGATAATGGCATCTAGGTCACGCAGCCCGTCAAGACATGAGCCAGCGGCGATGTTC
>Ga0114920_10000495_pt1 | contig 17122 bp, 16 predicted proteins | sample ChitaG_FD_88683 | JGI IMG/M metagenome (GOLD analysis project Ga0114920, IMG submission 88683) | Deep subsurface microbial communities from South Pacific Ocean to uncover new lineages of life (NeLLi) - Chile_00310 metaG | ecosystem: Environmental > Aquatic > Marine > Oceanic > Sediment ... | reverse complement strand
TATGCGGCTTTGCAATAAACAATCGGGTTTTACACTCATCGAACTGATCGTTATCATTGCTATCGTGGCAATTTTTGCGGCCATTGCCGTTCCAAATTTTCTGTCTTACATGCCAAAACACCGGTTAAACGGAGCAGCCAGGCAGGTGATGGGAGACTTGATGGCAGCGAGGATGAAAGCTGTTAAAGAGAACTTAACTGTCACGGTGACGTATGTTAACGACCATAAATATAAAATATCGACTGCCAGTGAAGATAAAACCATAAATATTCAGTCAAATTATCGTGATGTAACTATCGGCAGCGTTAGCAGTGACAGCTTCAGTAGTAACAGCTTCAGTAGTATTAGTTTTCTTTCCAGAGGAACATCGAACACCGGCAGTATTGGTCTAACCAATTTGACAGACTCAAAGAAGGTGACTGTCTCTATAGCCGGACGTGTTAAGATAACTGATTTATAATATAAACAAAAAGAAAAATTTCTTTAATGCGCAGATTACGCAACAATAATAGTGGTTTTACCCTGATGGAAGTTCTGGTTGCCATGCTTATTCTGTCAGTAGGACTGCTTGGAATGGCGGCGCTGATAACAGGGATAATTAACAGCAATAAGCTAAGCAACAGGATTAGCACTGCCACGGTTCTGGCGCAGGATAAAATGGAAGAAGTCAGGCGAGTTGGATATTCCGGCATGCCTGCATCCAACACGACTACGACAGAAAACTATAATACTATTACAAATTATTCCTTATATAAAAGGGTTACACTTACAGAGGTTGCCAATCCGGCCGCGGGAATGAAGAAGATAACCGTAACCGTTTACTGGGATACAAACAAATCAGTCGTTTTACAGACGATCCTTGCGCAATAAAGACCATGTATTATTCACCTAAAAATAAAGAAAGCGGGTTTACCCTGGTGGAGTTGCTGATCGCCATGACAATAGGCTTGATTATCCTGGCGGCATTGTCGAGCACTTTCCTTATGCAGCGCAAAATCTATGACGTTCAGGAACAGATTGTCGAGATGGTGCAGACAGCAAGAGCTGCCATGGATATGATGACCAGGGAGATCAGGATGGCGGGGTATGATCCAACAGGCGCTGGTTTTGATGGTATTACATATAATGCAGATCAATTGCAGATAGATGCAGATATAAATGATGATGGGAATATTATAAATGCTGATGAGAGTTACGACACAAATGAACATATAGTATATAAATATTATGACGCAACCGATCCCGACTATCCTTATCAGATCAAGAGAAAAACGGGCGGTGGGTATTTTCAGCCATTTGCCGAAAACATTCAATCTTTTACCTTTGTTTACCTGAAAGCTGATGGTGTGACGGAAGTAACTACATCTGCCGACAATAACAAGATTCGACAGATAAAGATCACAATAAAGGCCAGAACATCCAAAGCAGACTCTGATTATACTGATCCGACGTATGTAGACCATTATCGAAGATATACCCTGACATCTGTTATAACTCCGAGAAATCTAGGTTTATAGATACTGGTTGCTCGTTGCTGGTTTCGGCTACTTGACCAATAAAGGGTTTTAAATGTTAAATATACGCTTAATACATAAAAATGAAAAAGGAATGGTTCTTCCTCTTGTGCTTATGTTCCTGGCTATTATAGCGATTCTGGGAACCACAGCTGTTATAGTAACAACAACTGATCTTAAGATCGGCAGTAATTACAAAGCAAGCCAACAGGCATTCTATGTGGCAGAAGCAGGAATCCAGCACGCTGTTAATGTTTTAAGGGCAGGCTCTTCAAACGGCTTTGATGACGAATTACTGGGATCTGATGGAAGTTCGGGCACTTCTGATGACGGCATTTTAAGTTTTGGGTCTTCCATCAGTTTTGGGGATGGGACTTATGCGGTTCAGGTTACTGACAACGATGACGGAGACAGCAATATGTTTTCTGATTCGGACCGGAAAGTGCTCATAACGTCGATCGGTACAATTGATAATGCTTCCAAGACAATTGAAGCTATTTATTATTATCAGGAAGTTGATGTAGATGGTGCTCTGGGAATTTATGGCGATAACCCGACAGTTGGATTAAGCGGAGCGAGCGAAATAGACGGACGCGACTATAATGTGCCACCTGACTTCATTTGTTCTGGTTCTGGTTGTACTGCAACGCTGGCGGGTGGTGCACTGGCAGAACCAGGCATTTACGCTGAAGAAGCAATTACTTCCGTTGGACTTATTACTGACGAGACGGATAACAAACAAAATATTTTTGGAGATCCTCCTATAAAAGAGGACGGAAGTGGCGTGGGCAGCGTATCTTACTGGCAAAATTTTGCAAACAGTTTTACCCCTGATTTGACTGTAGATTCTGCAACCGAAGGTACCATTACGGAAAATATATTCGGAAGCAGGGACAATCCACAGATCACGATGATAACTGATAGTGCGGGCACTGGTACGCATCTGTCAGGGACTATAGATGGGGCGGGCATATTAGTCGTGAACGGTGACTTGCAGATTACCGGGACCTTTCATTTTGAGGGCCTGATTATAGTGATGTCCGGCGGTGATCTTGTGGTTACAGGAACAGGCAGATCGATTACCTATGGAAGCGTTGTGGTGGCTGGGAGCGGCGCCAGTTCAGAGGTGGATTACGGTGGACACGCCAGTATACGATACAGCAGTCAGGCTCTGAGTTATGCGGCTGATACACTAAGCGGATTAAGTTCATGGCGTGAAAAGGCGAATTAAAAATTTACTCAAATTATAGAGTTTCATTCGGCGCTGGAACGGCAATTTCGTGCCACCAATCTGGAAGGATTCCGTTATTTTTCTCCATAATTTCTTTTGCCAGATTATCTATCTCTGTTCTAATATCTTTTATTTTTCTTCTTCTACGTTCAATCCACATTTCTGCTTTGCCTTGTGAGATGTATCGCTCCAATTTTTTCTGCTGATTTTTTAACCTCTTAACAAGGCTGATTTTTTTATTTTTATAATCATCATCAACTTTGTTTTTTGTCTCTAAATCTTTTGGTGTTGGCCGGGATTCATCTATTTCTGCTGTTTCCTCATATTTAATTTCCTTTTCCAGCAGAACATTTTTTGGAGAATCTATTTCCTCTGTGTATGCTATGTCAAATTTTCTTATCGCTTTGACAAAATTCTTTGGAATTCCCACAACTCCGCCGCGAAAGTAAAACTTTATCTGGCCTTTCTTATGCCAATAGTGGTTAGTTATAAATGTAGAGCCGTTTTTTAACTCTATAAGATAAGAGGAAAGGCAGACAGAGGGATATATGAAAAAAGCGATGGTTACAATTATTAGAATAAACTTTTTCATAAGATACTCCAAAGGTGCAAGTGCTTGTTTGGTTTTCTGCCAGTTGAGCCTTGGGTAGTGGGGACTTCAGAACGACGCTGATCCTCGAAAGCTCAACAAGTGAATAGTTTATTCATATAACACAAGAATAACAATTATATCTAAAGAAAATTCAATTTCTTTGAGAAAAATAGGGATCAGATATTTTACATTTTATTATCAGCGGGCGAGTCTTTTATCATCTAATTCACCTTAAACTTATTGAGAAGTTACCGTTAAGAACATTAAACATAAATCCTGGCAGAGGGGAATTAGGGGCGGGAACATCCATGAGCTAATGCCTTGCATAATATTAAGGTATATGATATAATATATTATACCAAAAAAAGCACCCGAACCGATACTGTCGGAGCAATACCTCTAAATGACAACCGACCAATGACCGATGACATTGTGTCATAATAAAGGAGTCCGGGATGTCAAATTTAATACATAAAAATGAAAAAGGAATGGTTCTTCCTCTTGGGCTTATGTTCCTCGCTATTATAGCGATTCTGGGAACTACAGCGGTTATAGTTACAACTACAGACCTTAAGATCGGCAGTAATTACAGGGCCAGTGTACAGGCATTTTATAATGCCGAGGCCGGGTTGGCAAGAGCTGAGGCAGAGTTGATCAATGATTTGAATACCGATCAGGATCTCTACAGCAATACTTTTAATGCAATATCAGACCCCATAGACATATCAGCAGTCAAGGGTGCTAACTTTTACACTCCTACAGGCTTTAGCAACATTCCATTTGGCGAAGGTTTCTATACCATACAGTTGAAGAACTATCCAACATCACCTGAAAACAAATCAACCATCTGGGTCAAATCTATTGGAACAGGCCCGAATTCATCCACTGCCACGCTTGAAAGCTACCTCTCGGCAGAAAACATCTCGCCGTGGAACAATGCAATATTTTCCAGTGGAGGAGGAGGCGCCGTACCGATTAATGGAAACGTTACCATAGCGGGTTCTATTCACATACTGGGGGATGGTCTTCTTGCCACGGATACGGTTTTCAGCAACCAGACAGGTGACTGCCGAAACACCAATGTCGGTATGGATTCAGATCTTGCCGATGCAATTGATGGTGGTACCACGTCTGATCTGAACGCAAAATTCAGGATCAAAAACGGGCGTGTGGATATGAGTGTGGGAAGTGCGGATATAGGGTCATCTTCAAGTCCGTTTAAGGGAATCTATGTGACGGATGGAGATGCGGGCGCTTATGGTGTAAACGACGATATTATCGGCGGGGACAATGCCGGGGCTGGCCAGAACCTTTATGCAGACGAGGGCGCCGCTTCCGCAGAAGCGTATGACCTGGGAGATTATAATATAACAATGCCAAGCATTGATACTGTGTGGTTGGATGCCAACTCATTGGATTTGACAGGGACAACGCAAATTACAGGCGAGATCAGGGGTAATTCAGCCACGGACGATGGAGAAACTGAAAAAGGCCTCATAGCCGGTGCATTGGACCTGACGAAAAATTGGCATCATAGGCATGACAATTACTATCCTGATATCAATAAAACTGACGGGACTAACTCGATTAATTTTAATTCCGAGACAAGAGTGCTTACGATAAACGGGATAGTCAAGGTATCATCGTTGAACATAAGCGACGATATAACATATGCCGGAAACGGCACCATATATACCACAGGAACTACTATGATCGATGGTAATATCCTGCCTGTTACAGACGAAACCTACCCAACTACCAATGTCTTTGGTTTGGTCAGTACGGGGGACATCACATTGGGTGACCAGTCCGCTCAGATGTTACTGACCGGGGCATATTATACTGCAGGCACAGCTTTCAGCGGCAAACAGACTGAGCTGGCCGGCACAATCGTATGTCAGAATTTTAACATAACAAACCAGGTCCCTAAGATATGGCAGATCCCCTCATTGTCCACGAATCTCCCTCCGGGAATGCCCGGTTCTGATGCGGTTTGGGTTTTTACAGACAGGACATGGCGAGAAATAGCTGAGTGATGCCATACATCTAAGGCTTTTCTTGCCACCAATCCGGGAGGATGTCATTGTTCTTTTTCTTAAGTTCCCTGGAAAGTTCGGTTAGTTTATCAAGCGCTTCCCTGATATCTTTTTTTGCGTCATTTTTGGCAAACTCATCACGATCCAACTTTGATTGATCGTATCTTTCTTTTGCCTCCCTGTACTTCTCCCAAAGTTCCTCGTTTATCCTCTGATAATATTCGACATCTATCTCCTTGCTCTCCGCGTCGGTTTTCTTGCCGGTTTTTCCCCATGCTTCTTTAGGCGCTACCTCTGGTATATCCGGCGTATCCAGTACAGGAGGTGCCTTTTCTTCAACCACTTCCTGCTTGTAAGGCAAATCAGACTTCCTGATTTCCCGGATCATGCCTTTTTCAATCCCCACAACGCCGCCGCGAAAGTAAAACTTTATCTGGCCTTTCTGCTTCCAATAGTGGTTGGTTATAAATGTAGAGCCGTTTTTCAACTCAATAAGATAAGAGGAAAGGCAGACAGAGGGATATATGAAAAAGGCAATGGTTACAATTATTAGAATAAACTTTTTCATAAAATCCTTCAAAGGTGGAAGTGGGCAGGCTATTTTTCTTTATTATAGCCTATCAGTTCGTATATCTTCAGGTCCCCGAGTGTGTCATTAATATCACGCAGTTCCAGGTGGGACCGTGCGGAATGGCAGGTTTTCTCACTGATTAAAATACTGTTCGGAATGGATTTGGTAAGCTCCTGAAGCTTAAATACATCATTCACAGGATCGCCGATAACCGTATAATCCATTTTCATCTCAAAACCAAAGCCGCCTACAACAACCTCACCAGTATGAACACTTATACCTATACTTACGGAAGTGTCAAATTCCCTGGCAAAATACTCATTTACAGTTGCAACCGATTTCTTCATCTCAAGCGCCGCCTGCGCAGCATTATCTGCATCCATTATGCTTGAAACAGGCGCTCCAAAAAGCGCCAGCAGCCCATCACCCAAGTACTTGTCAACAATACCATGATATTTGAAAACTATGCCCCCCATAACGGAAAAGAAATAATTAAGCATAGGAACCGTTTTTTGAGAGCCGATTTCTTTTGAAATCCCTGAAAATCCCCTGATATCAATATTCAGCAGGGTAAGAATCTTCACCTCCTCAAGCATTTCCCTTTCTGTTTCTGAACCCAGGATGATCTTATCAACCACCTCCTTGGGTACAAATTTCTGAAACACGCTCCTTATTCCACGCTCATGTTCGGCCATCGAAACTGTTTCCTTGTAAAGACGGGCATTTTCAATGGCAATACTTACCGATGATGCTATTGACTGCAGAAGGTCTTCATCGTTGGGGCCAAAATCGCCTCTTATTTTATTGAGCACCTCAAGAACTCCAATCACCTTTCCCTGAGAAATCATCGGCACACACAATGCTGACAACGTCTTAAAGCCTGTAGCTTCATCTATTTTAGGATAAAAGTGCGGTGACTTCCGGGCATCATTCATAACAATAGATTCACCCCGTGCCGCCGCATAACCGGCAATTCCCTGACCCATTTTAAGTCGCAGATTTTTCAGATCTTTCATAGATTCAAGTTCGATATTAAATGCAACAGCAAACTCAAGCTCGTTTTCCTTCACAAGATACAGAGTACCCGCTTCAACATTCATGATTACTTGAATCATATCCATCGTATACTTAAGAACCTTATTCATATCAAAAGTTGATGAAGTAAGGGCACTTCCAATTTGTTTAATCGAATCCAATTCTTTATTGCGTTTAACAACAGATTCAGACAACCTGTTGTGCTCTATGGCAATAGAAAGCGCATTTGCCATCCATTCTATGAGATTCTGATTATCATAAAACATATCTGACTCTTGTGCAGTTAACGCAAGCAATCCATTTATAACCCCGCTCGTCTTCAATGGAGCAAGAATGCATGACTTGAAACCCTGATTCACAAAGAGTTTTTTATCAACCTCACTGAAAAGCACACTGGTATCATCTATAATAAGAGTGCCCCCCTGTCTCAGAACCTTATCGATTATGCTGCTCTGCTGGTATTGATAAAAGGCTTTTTGGGAAATATCTGTTGGCTCATTGGCCAGCAAATCAATAATTTTTATCTGATCAGAAATATTTTCAACTCTGGTTATAACCATGGCTATACTAAACGGAACAACGACTTGAATCTCATTCATAATTGCATGTAAAAGTTCGCTATTCCTGAGACTTGAGTTTATTGCACTATAGATTTTATCAACGATCTTCAGGACGAGGTCTTCCTTTTCATTATCCTTCAAAAGACGGAGGTTTTCATATGTGAAAGCAGCATTACTCAAAAGGGGCGTAAGTATCTCAACGTCGTCCTGTGAATAAATTTTATCCTCCTTTCTACGCGAAATTGTAAGCACTCCAATAATATTTTTGCTGGTCTTGATCGGCATGCAAACAAAGGATTTCGAGGCATATTGAGGACGGTTAGCCCTTCCGAACCGGGTGTCCTTTTCAATGTCTTCAACCACAACAGGTGATTTATTGATTACAGCATACTTGGCGATGCTTGTATTAAAATCTACCCTGTCATCTATCTTGATGTATTCACCGGCTCCAATGGTCGCCTTTACAATAAATGAGTTGCGGTCTTGCTCTAAAATCATGACAGAACCTATGTCTGAATCAGTTAATACAAGGGAACGCTCAAGAGTGACATAAAGAATTTCGGTTGGATCAAATGTAACATAGCAAAGCTCTGAAAGCTCCTTTAGTATTGATATTTCAGAAGACTTCTTTTGAAGCTGATGAAAAGTTTTGCTGAACTGATTCTCGATCGTGTTAAAAGACTGGACAATATTGCGTATTTCATCCGTGCTCGTCTGTAACTCTCCTCCAAATTGTTCAATACTTTTCTGAGAAATATTTCTGGATATATCAGCTATCTCACCAAACAACTTCCTTAGCATGATATATCCTAACAATGAAAAAATGAGAACACCCAGAAAAAACAGCAAAACATATTCCTCGTTCATTAAGTTATATCTGATTCCAAATATAACAAATCCCAGTACAGGGAACAGAAAAAAGAGGCCAAATATTATAGTGAGTTTATAATTCAGGTCCTTATTTTTTAAGGATTTTTTCTGCATCCAATTCTCAAGTTTCATTTTTTTGCTCTAACCTCCTTTTCCAAAAAGGGGAACTGTCATCAAAAGGTCTCTGGTTTATTTTCCTTATTTTTTCGACAAAGGACTGCAAATTTTATCGCCGGGACTAATGCTTTTATCCGACCTTGTAATGAGAACTGTGGATGTGGTCTGTTCAGTGCGCAGTACAAACAACGTTCCAAAATCTACAATCGAAAGAATGGTATATTTTTTGCTTTTGGGATCGAGCCGCTTTTTTTCCTGGTAATATATACTGTAGTACTGTCCGGGCATTACGCCATCCTGATTGCCCCTGTCAACAAAGGCTATTGTGCTGTCTCCGATAATGGTTGCCTTTTCTTCCGATCCTATGATTGATCCTTCAAGCCCTTTTTTGCTCTTGGTCATGAATATTTTCTTGGACAGTGGCTGATACGGCATTAAAAGATCATTGACTGCAATAGCGCGGAAAGATTGAATAATCCTTGCTACAGAAAAATCGGGATGCTTTTCTGTAATTTCAAGTATGCCTGTCAGATAGTGCTGGATTCCGATACAATCCTTTGTTTCTTTGTTTGTTACAGGATTGGTTCTATATATTGTATATTTTTCCCCTAAAATAAACAATCTATTATTGTTTTGTCTTATGTAAACCTTATCACCATGACTGATCATAATTTTATCGTTATATGACTTGAATATATAGCCCGAGGGGGTGACAGGTTCTTTTTTAATAAAACCTATTCTGTCAATATCGGGATAAAGAAAATATGGCGATGATTTTTCATTTACCTCTGTTTTAGCCGTTGTTTTAACCCACCCTTTATGAAACAGGCGTATCCTTTCGCCCGGGTAAATTAGATGGGGGTTGGGAATCTGTCTGTTTTCCTGCCATAAATCAGGCCATTGCCATGGTGAATCAAAGAATCGCTCTGAAATATCCCATAGAGTGTCTCGCCTTTGAATAGTATAATAAAAGCCTACCTCATGTTCGATTCCTTTTTTATCTTCGATTTTATCTTTGGCAAAAAGATATAAGGGGAAGATAATTATTGCTGTAAGTATGCACAAACAGGTAATTAGCCGGATATTTGTATTATAATTCATATAATGTCCTCAGACTTCTTTATTTTTTCATAACTACTCAGGTTGTCAGGTTCACGGTTAACGGTTAACGGTTGAAAAAAATGTGAACTGTAAACCGACAATCGTAAACGCTTATTTTAAATGTTCCCCTGCCCCTTGTTCGCTGATGAATTCAACTTTTTACCAATTTATTAATATTATTTATATCCTGCTAATTTGTCAATCTTTTCAAAAAAAAAGCCCCCATGCTGTTGCAGCAAGAGGGCTTTTTTGTTTTGAGATGACCGGCTTTATTTTTACATCATTCCGCCGCCCATTCCGCCCATTCCGCCCATTCCCGGACCGCCTCCTGGCATGGCCATATCTTTTTTATCTTCAGGCTTTTCAGCTACCATAGCTACTGTTGTCAGCATCAACGCAGCAACACTTCCCGCATTTTGCAGAGCAAAACGGACCACTTTGGTGGGATCAATAATGCCTGCTTTAATCAGGTCTTCATATGTATCGGTTTCAGCATTGTATCCAAAGGCGCCTTCGCCATTTTTAATCTTTTCAATTACAACAGAGCCTTCTACACCTGCATTGTTGGCGATCTGGCGCAGGGGCTCTTCTATGGCGCGCATAACAACCTTTACGCCCAGCTTCTGATCTGCCTTGATTTTAATCTTGCCCAGAGCGTTTAGACAGCGTACCAGCGCAACGCCGCCACCGGCCACAATACCTTCTTCAACAGCAGCCCGGGTGGCGTTTAACGCATCCTCGACGCGTGCCTTTTTCTCCTTCATCTCGGTCTCGGTAGCAGCGCCAACATTAATGACAGCCACGCCGCCGATTAATTTGGCCAGACGTTCCTGGAGTTTTTCACGATCATAATCAGAGGTTGTATCCTCTATCTGAGCGCGAATCTGTTTTACGCGGCCTTCCAGTGCGCTGCGAGAGCCGGCGCCATCAATAATAGTGGTGTTGTCCTTGTCAATAGTAAGCCGTTTGGCTTTGCCAAGGTCTTGCAGCGTAATGCTTTCCAGCTTGATTCCAAGGTCTTCTGATACAACCTGGCCTCCGGTAAGAATCGCTATATCCTCAAGCATGGCCTTTCTTCTGTCGCCAAAACCAGGAGCCTTAACCGCTGCAACCTGCAATGTTCCTCTCAGCTTGTTTACAACCAGAGTGGCAAGAGCTTCGCCGTCCACATCCTCTGCAATGATTACAAGGGGTTTGCCCATTTTGGCGATCTGTTCGAGTATGGGAAGAAGGTCTTTCATAGTGCTGATCTTTTTCTCATTGATGAGAATATAAGGATCCTCAAGTGAAGTAACCATCTTATCAGGGTCTGTAACAAAATATGGAGAAAGATATCCACGGTCAAACTGCATGCCTTCGACCACCTCAAGCGTGGTTTCCATGCTTTTTGCCTCTTCAACGGTGATAACACCCTCTTTGCCGACCTTATTCATTGCTTCGGCAATTATATTGCCTATTGTTTCATCATTGTTTGCAGAAATGGTGCCAACCTGGGCTATTTCACGCTGATCTTTGGTCGGTTTGCTCATATTGTGAAGCTCATTGACCGCAACCTCAATGGCTTTTTCAACGCCACGTTTTATAGCCATAGGGTTGTTGCCTGCGGCAACCAGCTTTTGGCCTTCTTCATAGATACTCCTTGCCAGCAATGTGGCTGATGTTGTTCCGTCTCCTGCCATATCGCTTGTTTTGCTGGCAACCTCTTTCACCATCTGGGCGCCCATATTTTCAAACTTGTCTTCCAGTTCGATTTCTTTAGCCACAGTTACTCCATCCTTTGTAACCGTGGGAGAACCCCATGATTTCTCGAGAACGACATTTCTTCCTTTAGGCCCCAGTGTGACAACCACCGCATCACAGAGGGTTTTAATTCCGTTGAGCATAGCTTCACGGGCTTTCATGTCATATTTTATAATTTTAGCAGCCATCTTGATTAATCCTCCAATTATAGTATCAATTTATTATTCGATTATGCCGAGAACATCATCTTCACGCATGATGAGATATTCTTCGCCTTCAATTTTTATGTCTGAGCCGCCATACTTGCTAAACAGAATCCTGTCACCTTTCTTTATTTCAAGAGCGATTCTCTTGCCGTCATCTCCGATCTTGCCTTTGCCGACAGCAACAACCTTTCCCTCTATCGGCTTTTCCTTAGCTGTGTCGGGAATGATAATCCCTCCCCTGGTGGTGGTTTCTTCTTCAACACGTTGTACTAAAATTCGATCTTGTAATGGTCTGAGTTTCATTGTTTGTAATCTCCTTTTTTCTTTTCACGAATTATCAAAAGTTTTGTATCTTAAAAAATAATTACTGATTTAAATTTGTAAAGAGCAATAAATTTAATTTTTTAAAAGGCAAAAAATAAGACGACTTTATAAAAAATGCATTTATGCGCTTTTTGAAGATTCCCTGTAGCAAGCTACAGGGAATCTTCGACCGTAAGGAAGTTAGCCATTTTGGATTCGCTCGCATTCCCCGCAGCAAGCTACGGGGAATGCGCTCGCTATTGCGGTTCAAAACTCTCTAAGCGCATTGGATGGACTTTTTAAAAAGCCGCCATCTTTAATTATTTTTGCTTAGCTGTTTTGTCTGATTTGTTGGTTTTTGAAGTCGATGCTTTGTCCTTTGCTTTATCTGGAGCAGAAGAGCATTGGGATTTGCTTGAATAGTCTGTCACATACCATCCTGTCCCTTTTAGATGGAAACTGCTTTGCGAAATAAGCTTTTGAAGCTTTCCCGCACAGCGCCTGCAGTTAGTTAACGCTTTATCGGAGAATTTTTGTGTTACCTCTTCAATCCTGCCGCATTGAGTGCATTCATATTCATAAACCGGCATTTTCTGACAACCTCCTTCATAAGCTTTGTTTTGTATTATAGTAAGTGTGTTCCCATTGTCAAGAGGTGGCTATCGGTTTTTTATCCGTTTCGCAATCCATCAAAGGGCATGTGCCATTTATTATAAAACTTTAAGACATCTGTAAGCCCCGCAACCTTTACAGAGCTTAAAATTTCACGGGTTTTTCCATGCACCCGTTTTTCTTCAGCGGTTTTTTCTTTACATGAAGCATCAAAGCTCTGGATAAATTTGCTGAACCTGACAATATGAATTAATTCATGGGCTACAATATATAATATAAATGGAAAGAGTTCCATACCGGGTGATTGTTTTAATGCTGCAAGAATGGAATGGTCCTGAAGGCATATTTTATAAAAATCATATGTTGACGAACTGAGCGACGTATCTTTTAGTTGGCCTTTATAGCGGACAATCTGTGCAAAATGGCCGTTGGTTGTTTCATCGGGGCAAAGATCAATCAGAGTTTTGACGTCATACCTGCGGTGAAGCCACTGAGCTTCCGACATCTTGTAAAAGTTGCTGACAAGTTCCTCAGCCATTGCCACTGAATTGTTTACCACTTTGAGCTGATCCAGGTTGAATTTTTCCAGTTGTTTCATTATAAATTCGTTTTTACCACTATTCATGTAAATTTTCAGATTCTCACGCAAAGGCGCCAAGCTCGCAAAGAAAAAAATAAAACTTAGCGTCTTTGCGCCTTTGCGTGAGGCAATATTGTTAAAATAGTGTTATTTCCCAAATTTATGCATCGACTTTGATGTTGCTGTAACCTACTAAGAAAATTGTGGACAAATAATAATAGATAGTGTTAAAAATAGAATTTGTCTAACTAAATTATGATAATTGGAGGTGATTTATTGGGTAGTGTAGTTAAAAAACGTAGAAAGAAGATGCGAAAACATAAACACAGAAAGCTTTTGGCACGCACACGCCACCAGAGAAGAAAAGGTAAATAATTCTCTAATTAAAATCTCCTTTAAGATATTTAAAAAATTCTGAATCTGTTGAAAGAATAACAGAGCAGTTTTCGTCAAGCGCCTCATTGTAAATTTCAAGGGTCTTGACAAATGAATAGAACTTCGGGTCTATTCCAAAGGCTTTGGCAAATAATTTAGTTGCCTCTGCATCGGCCTTTCCTTTTATTCCCTGGGCGGTTCTGTAAGCCTCTGACGTTATCTTTTTCAAGTCCCGCTCTTTTTCGCCTAAGATCTTTCTGGCTTCCCCCATTCCTTCGGAACGAAATTTTTCTGCTATCTGACTTCGTTCTGCAATCATTCTGCCATAAACAGCTCTTCTAACTTCTTCTACATAATTAATACGTTTGATCTTAACATCGACGAGTTTGATTCCGAACTTAGCCAGTTTGGGTTGAGCCTGTTCCAATATCCCTTGAGTTATCTTTTCCCTGCCCGTAGTAATTGAGTACATGTCACGCATTTTTTTCTCTTCACCTTCTATATCTCTTTCAAGCGCTTCCAGCCGTCTGTTTGACATGCGAACGGTTTCAATAAGCTTATAGGAGGTTATAAAGTTTCTTACTGCCGGGTCGATGATATCATCAAGCCTTCCCAGAGCTCTTACAGTATTGTTTACGGTCTGGAAAAATTTGATGGGATCGACAATTTTCCACCTGGCAAATGTGTCAACCCATATATAGGTTTTTTCCAGGGTCGGTATCTGCCCCGGATCCCCATCCCAGGCTAAAATGTTTTTTGGAAAAGAGTTGACATTCTGGATAAAAGGGATCTTGAAGTAAAGACCCGGGTCTGTTTTTGGATCGCCGACGACCTTCCCGAATTGAGTAACTATCACCTGCCTGGTTTCATCGACAGTATAAGCTGAGGCAAATGCAACAAGAAAAAGTGCAATTGCAGCGACAATTAAAATCATGCCTTTAGATTTCATTTTTGTGCTCCGATTTGTTTTCCAAGATTAAGTAAAGGTAAAAAATTCTTTTGTTCAGAATCTATAATATATTTCTGGCCAAGCTTTGGAAGCAACTCTTGTATCATTTCAAGATAAAGTCGCCTTTTAGTAACATCCTTTGCTTTTATGTATTCTTTATAAACGGCCGTAAACCTTGTGGAATCACCCTTAGCCCTGTTTATCCTGTCTAAAGCATAGCCTTCTGCCGCCTTGATGGTTCTTTCCGCCTCACCTCTGGAGGCAGGTATGGCCTTGTTGTAATCCTCCTTGGCTTTATAAATCATCTGTTCCTTTTCCTGAACCGCCTGGTTGACTTCGTTAAACGACGACTGCACAGGCCCGGGAACATTGGTCTTTTTCATTTCTATTGTTACAATACTAATGCCGGCCTCTGCATTATCCATCTCTCTTTGCAGGATGTGCCTGGCCTCAATTGCGATTTCCTCCCGTTTTGTAATAACCTCGCTGATACTCCTGTCGCCAACTACAAGACGCATCGCTGCTTCCGACATATCTCTGAGCAGTTTGGGGACACCTCGCACTTTGAACAGATAATTATAAGGATCCTTTATCCTGTACTGGACAATCCATGGAACCAGTCCCACATTAAGATCGCCGGTAAGCATAAGGGATACGTTGATATCACCACCGCCAGTTGGGAAACGTTCTCTAACGTCTCTTGCTGGTGAACGGAAGCCGAACTCCTCTTTATAGACACGTTTTATCTTTACCTTTGTTATTTTTTCAATTCCTGCGGGCAGCTTGAAATTAAGCCCAGGTTGGCTGGTGCGGATATATTTTCCAAACCGCTGGATAACCCCTACCTCATCTACTGCGATAGTATAAATCATCGAAGAGCCGAAAAAAAGGGCGATTAGAATAGCAATAATAATCGGGCCGCCGGGCAAGCCGCCGGGCAATTTGAACCCTTTAAATTTTCTTATAAGATCATCTAAATTAGGCGGCATTCCGCCTCCGCCCCCACCCTGTTGCCGTTGCTTAAGTTTGTCCCAATCCCAATTCATAGCTTTAATATCCTGTAAATATTGATGAATTCGTAAAAAGTCGAATTCATAAGGTGTTAAGTGTTAAGATAAGGTATTTATCTTGATCAAATAATATATAATATAAATTACAAGTTACTCCAAAGTCAAGCTAAAAGCAGAAATTATATACTGAATCAGCAAATAGGATTCTATTATATATTTTATAAGGTTTTTTGTTTTTTCTGTGGTAAATAAATAAAAAATTGAGCTTTTTGCTCAATTGATGCTATAATTTTATTATTATGCCCGAAAAAAGAAAAAATATCAAAGAATTTGAACATATAGGCAGTGTTATTAGTAAGGTGCTGAAAACATGCCGGCATGAATCTGATGAAGAGCTGGTTAAGGTTTGGAGTTTGTGGAATAGCGCCGTAGGAGATGTTGTTGCGGAAAATACCAGGCCTGCCGCATTCAAAGGAAGGCTTCTTCTTGTGCATGTAGTTAGTTCAACATGGATGCACCAGCTTCAATTTTTAAAAACAGATATTCTAAGAAAGATAAATGATGCTCTGGGCAAGGAGATGGTCGGAGAAATAAAATTCAAGATCGGCCCTTTAAGCTAAAAGATGAAAACTTTAACCACAGATACTTTTTTTAACGGCCGCCTGCAGGTCAAACAGAATCGGTCTGGCTACCGTTTTTCGATTGATGCAGTTTTGTTGGCATGCCATATCAGGTTGAGGCCGGGTGACAAGGTCCTTGATCTTGGAACAGGATGCGGAATTATTCCCTTGATTCTTGCGCATAGGCATAAAAAAGTAAAAGTTTATGGCGTTGAGGTTCAAAAGGAGCTTGCTGATATTGCATCTGGAAATGTTAAAGAAAATCGTATGGAAGATCGAATTTCCATCCTCTGCCGTGATATGAAAGAGCTGAAACATGATATGGTTTCCGGCCCAGTGGATCTGATTGTATGCAATCCTCCATACAGGAAGGCCAGGTCTGGAAGGATAAACCCGGATCAACAAAAAGCGGTTGCCAGGCACGAAATTAAGGTTAACCTGAATGATGTTATTGAAACAGCCAGCCGCATGTTACGAATTTCAGGAAGGTTTGTTATGATTTATCCTGCCCAGCGAATAACCGATATGCTCACCCAAATGCGTTTAAATGGTATTGAGCCTAAATTTTTTCGCATGATTTATTCAGACCTGAGTTCTGAAGCAAAACTTATTTTAGTGGAAGGGATTAAAGACGGACGTCCAGGCGCAAAGATCGGGTCGCCCCTGCTAATCTATCAAAAAGACGGCTCTTATACAGATGAAGTAATAAGGATGATGGGAGGAGTGGTTGAGTAGGTAACAATGCCCTTATATGATCTGGAAGAAAGGCTGCTTAAGGAAAAAATGAACATCGAACATCGAACGTCCAACATCGAATGTTGAATGGGAAAAGATGAAGAAACAGAGGAATTAATTAAGATTTTCGTTACGAGTATCAAAACGGCTGAAAAGAAACAGAAATAGTCATTCAAGGTTCGGCATTGGTTTTTTTATTCAATTTTAAAATAATTTGAGGAGCGGAGCGACATCATTATTCGACGTTCGATGTTGGACGTTCGATGTTGGACGTTCATCTTTTAATATGCTATTACCTCCCTCCCATCATCCTTTTTACTTCATCTGTATAAGAGCCGTCTTTTTGTTAGATTACCAGGGGCGAC
>Ga0114920_10000494_pt1 | contig 17132 bp, 16 predicted proteins | sample ChitaG_FD_88683 | JGI IMG/M metagenome (GOLD analysis project Ga0114920, IMG submission 88683) | Deep subsurface microbial communities from South Pacific Ocean to uncover new lineages of life (NeLLi) - Chile_00310 metaG | ecosystem: Environmental > Aquatic > Marine > Oceanic > Sediment ... | reverse complement strand
TCCCGAGTCGCCGCATGCCCCGGTGGTACGGGAGGAAGTCAAACGGATGGAGAAGGAGTTGGGCGGCGAATAACTCGTAGGGGCGCACGGCGGTGCGCCCGAAAAGTCCAAAGCGACGTTCCTGCATAGCCCATCACGCGGCTTTGAAATCGGCCTGCCGGGCGCCCAACTGCTCCGCGGTCTTCTGGATTTCGCAGTCCGGGAAGTCAGAAATGCGCTTGAAGTTAAAGCGGATGCTGTCGGGCGGCAGGGCCAGCCGATAGCGGCCGGCACCGTCGTTTTCGATCAACCGCTGGGCGCCGTCATATGCCGCCTTGAGTTCCTGTCGCAGTTGATAGAAATATTTGATTTGGTTTTCTCCGGCTTCAACGTCGCGCTTGTCGATCCAGCCATCGTCGCGCAGGTAACGCGCGGCGGCAAGAGCGAAAAGATATTTGAAACTCTTCCCGCGCAGGGTGCAGGTGCGGTCGCCCAGTTCGATAGCAAAACGCGACCGCGTCGCCGTGCCATCCAAGGTCAGTGGTCCGGACATGATTGCCTCCTTCGTGTGTCCAGCTGAACGATTGCTTTCCGCCGCAGGGGCGCACGGCCGTGCGCCCCGACGATGATTTCCCTTGATTTGGGTTGCCGTCGGCAATGGCGCAGAGCCAAATCGCGCAACCCAACGGCGTGAGGTCTTGATGATCTGTTCTGTGATCGCCTCCGGGAAGACTCCATCAAAGTCTTTTTGCCGGGCGTCGGCCAATGTTTCCGGCTTGTCCCAGCCGAGGCGGGCCAGCTCCAGAATCCCCGCGCGCGGAAGTTCAATCCCGATCGTGTCGGAAAGATCACGCAGGGCAAAGGGGAGCCCCCGGCGTATTTCAAACGCGGTTTTCCATAACGCCGGTGCTTTGTTTCGATATTGCGGGTCGGCTTCGGCGAGCGCGGCGGCGGTATCAACCAACCACGAGATCGTCTCGGCGGTTTGTTCGAACCGGCCTAGGGGAGCCTGGTGAGTGGCGGCAAGCAGATCGGCCGATTCGCCGTTTGCCCAATCGCCCATGGCCAGTGCCGCGGCCATCGCCCGCCGCCGCAAGTGCGGTCGGGGATAGGAGACCTCCGGGCGGAAAGCGTCAGGGAAAGAACGCGACAGGGTTGATTCGAAGTCATCCCCGAACTGCTCGGCCCAGGCGGCGGCCGCCGGATCGCCAGGCCCCTGCCAGGTGGCGGGGCGCGGCCAACGGAGGTCGGCGCTTTCAGGAAAAGCCATCGCCGTCGCAGTCCACAAGACCGGCTCGGTAGAGTTGTGTTGGGCAACCAGCTTGCGCAGGAGGTGGATCGACTCCGGGGAAACGCCCGATGCCGCGGCTACCAAACCCACCGGGGTGGCGTGAAATACACCGGAGTCGTCGACGGCGAACAAATCCCATTCGACAAGCCGTTTAATCTGATGATCGATGTCGGTTATTTTTCCGCCGGAGTCTTTGTGCAGCCCGGCGAAATATGCCGCCGATGATCGGCGGTCGGTGATCAGGCCGCAGGCGACCGCCTCTAACAGGCGTTGCTCGGCCCTCGGCCATTTGAGCGTACCGCAGGCGTCATTGCAGGGTCGGGTGATATAGGTTTCCCAGAGGATGTCACCCACAACGGGCGTATCGGCGCAGAGGATGGCACGTCCGGGTGAGGTGGTAAAACCCAGCCGCCCGGCACGTCCGGCGGCGTTGTCGAACTCGTGTGGTTCAAGCGCGGTCAGAAACGGTGCGCTGCCATAGCGCCCGCCGGCAAACCGCTCCGCCTCCACGTAGACCACCGATGCCGGCAGGTTGACCCCCATGGCCAGTGTGCCAGTGCAGAAGATAATTTGCAGTTTTCCCTCCCGGAAAAGCCGTTCGGTCAGCCGGCGCTGGGCAAAAGATAAATCGGCGTGGTGCACCCCGATGCCCGCCGCGTACCAGTCGGCCAGCCCGGCAACGACCGGCCCGCCCGCGGCGAGGATCCACTTTTCGGTGTCGTCCAGCTCGCGCTGCGCCATGCGCAATTGCCTCAGGGCGGCGGCCCGGTAATGGCAGTCGGCTTTAGTCTTGCCGAAGACGAGTATTCGCTCCCCGGCAGTCAATTGATCATTGATCAAGCGCAACACGCTCTCGCCGTCATGGTCGCCCGGTTCGGTCAGTTGTTCGGAGCCGACGTCACCGGAATTATCTTCACGAAAACGGAAGACACCGTCGCATAAGACCCCCCGGCGCAGTTCGACCGGGCGGCGGTAGACACGCATGATGCGGGCGTTAAGGAAGCCGGCCAAGAAATCAGCGGCGGGTAGCCGGGTGGACAGCCCGATAAAGCGGCAATCGAACCCCGACCGGGCTATTTTCTCAATTACCGAGAGCAACGCTGGGCCACGATCGGGATCGGCGAGCAAGTGCAGCTCATCAGCGACGATCAAATCAACGCGCTGGAGCAGATCGATTTTTTTGACCAATAGATGGCGCAGTTTTTCGGCTACGACCACCGCGATGTCGAAATCACCGGATAAAAACACGCCGTCGAACCGCCGGTGGTCACGGGTGGAGATGATCGCCTTAAAGCCCAACGTGCCGAACGTCTCTTCAAATCCCCGGTGTTTTTCACTGGCGATGGCCTTGAGCGGGACGATAAAGATGACCTTTTTCCGGCGCGAGAGCGCGGCGGCGGCGGCCAGCTCACCGATAAACGTTTTTCCCGATGACGTGGGGGCGACGACCAGGAGGTTGCCGCGCTCGGTCGATCCGCCCGCCTGTTCCCCCGGCCCGCCTCGCGGTTCAAGCAGGCCGTAATGCGTCAGCGCATCGGCCTGCCAGTCCAAAAGCTGCTCGCCGATCATTTCTTTCCAGCGTTCGATGAACGCCGGAAGGATTCCATATGAGGTCAGGGCGTCAAGTTTCATCGTAATACATTCTCAAGCCCCGGTGGTCGGGTTTAAAACCCGCCCCTACGATCGCCGGGAATGACGTCAAGTTTCTTGACTGTTCATGCGCAGTAACCATAGCCGCATACCGCACACGACCGGCAGCTGCCTCCGTCAACAATCGGGCCGCCGCAATCGGGGCAGTACAGGCGGTGGCAGTGCTCACAAACGATAAAGTCCGCGGCCGCGCTGAGCGGTCCGCCGCAGGGGCAACTTCGCTTCACCTGCGGTCGAAGTGGGATTACGGGCGCCAACTCCACCGCCTGTAGTTCATTGTTCACTTCTCTGATTGGCCCGGCCAATTTACCCCTCCTTTGAGAAAACCGGCGCGCCGGCCAATGGAAAAAAAGCGTGCCGGCTTTGCCTCCTCTCCTCTAATCGGTATATACTGTACAAATGTTCAGCTGTCAAGCGGAATATTGCCAAAATTGCCGGAGATGACATCCTCCCATTGTCGCACAACGAGTTACGTTGTTCATTTTCTGGCCTTCTTCCATATAGCAGGTCCTCTGACAGAGAAAAACCCCGCCCTCTGCGGGCGGGGCACATCTAAGTGGTGCATCTCTTGCGTGGCCGGGTGGGGTGAAAAGGGTAGCAGGCCGGATCGGGAATACCGGAGAAGCTGAAAAGGCCAACTGGTGGGAAAACCCGGCGAGGCTGACAGGCGGGAAAGAATAAGGAGAACCCAGTGTCGATACTCTTGGGAGAATTGATAGGCCGGGTAGAGGCCGTCCCGGCAGTTGAGCGGGACACTTCACATCCTGTGCCTGAGGGCAACGGCGGCCTCGCGGAGTTGGTTGCCGAGATAAACCGCGTGATCAACCCGCCGGTTGCCGTGACAGGGGACGGTGTCTTTATCCGGGCAATGGAAGTGGTCTCCGATCAAGTCAACGAGCACGGCGGCCGTTTTTCTCCCGATGAGTTCGGCCGGCTGTGCGAATTGATTATCGATTCGCCGGTCCTGATTGCGCATGACAAACGGCAGCTGCCGGTTGCACGCAACTTCAAGGCCGAGGTGGTCACACGCGAGGGGCGGCTGTGGGTTAAAGTCTGGTTTTACTGGCCGAAAGACGCCGCGGGTGCGCAGGATCTTGCTTCGCGCATTGATTCCGGGGTGATCCGGGAAGTCTCGATCGGGTTTGAGTTCAAGCGGCCGGAATGCTCCGTTTGCGGTGCCGATATCCGCGAGTGTGAACATCGGTCCTTCGTTGAGTATCGCCATCCCGACGACAGTATCCGGCCTGCGCATTACATCTACCGCGAGATCGTGAGGGTTTTGGAAACGTCGCTGGTGTATCGCGGCGCGACGACGGGTACACGCATCGGCGCGGGGTTGTTCTTCTGTAAGTGCGGTGATGGAGAGATCAAAGCGGAGATTGCCACGCTCCCTTCCGCCACGGGCCATGATGAAAGCCGGCTTACTTCGGCGGCTCACCATGACGTCAAATTGAAAGTTGTCCACCTTTTGTTCGATGCCGGTCTGGCGAACGGAACCCCGATCCCGGCAATAAGTGATTTGCCGGTTGAAGATATCCGGCCGCGTCGTTTTGTCGTCTCACCGCTGGTTGAGGGCCTGCCGGTCGTTGTTCTCAAACAGCAAGGCGAAGTCCTCCTTTTTTCTCCGGACAAAAGAGAGATCAGCACCAAGGTCCCGTCAATTTGCCGTGAACTAAAGCGAGTGCCGACCAGTGACTTTGCAGTTTTCGGCTGGCTGGTTCGTGCTTCGGGGCGAGCCAAAGCGGCGGGTCTTACCCTGTATGTGGAATGGCTGGGATCTCTGGGTGACCAGGATTTCCTGGGCCGCCCGCTAATTGAGAACCGGCGGAAGGTGCAAAGCCTTTTTCATGCGGGCACGTTGGTCCAGGCGCTGCCGTACCGCTGGTCGGACCGCAGGCAGCTTACTCGTGCGGTGCAACTCATCGCTTCGGCCGGTGGCTGTCGTTTGTATCCCGCGGATGCCTGCATTTTACCATCAGTGCGTTTGTATGAACTGCGGCGCAAAGGAAATCTCTGGGCTCAGGTTATTGATCGCACGGCGGCCGCCGATGGCAAGTGGACCTACCGGCTGGGTTTGGCCGACGGTGATGAGTTCTACGAGATCCCCGTGGACGCAACATCCGTCCAGCGGTATGAAATCGGGCGTGTGGTGTCTATCGTTTGCTCGCTACAATTCGGCGACGGCCAAACTGCCCGGCTGACTGACCCGGTGATCCAATGTACACCAGTGCGCCGAAGCCAGCCGGATTCGATTGGGGCACTGCGGCACTTCTTTGGCTCGAAAAACAACGTCCGGCGGCGTCATGAGATCCCCAACTCCGGAACACCGGCGAGCGCTTGTGGGAAGCGCTCGTCGTCGGCGAAAACGAAATGAGAAGCTTGCCGGCACATGGCGGTTCAACCACCCGGTCGAGAGTGTGGTGGAAGCAAACCCTTACCCGTCTGGTGGTGACGATCATCGCCACGGCCTTTGCCGTCGTTGTGGCATACCTCGGCACGATCAGTGAGTTAAAGCTGGCCATTGCGGAAAAGGCCGATCGCCAGGCGGTAGAGAAGATCGATTTGCGGCTGGCCAGGATCGAGGTCTTAATGAGCGACCATTTGCTGACCAAGGACGAGTTTTACCAGCTCCGTGACGAACTCTTGGTTCGGCTGACCCGCATTGAAAGTGAGTTGAGCCGGTGACCCTTCCTTCGGGCCGCCGGGCGAAAATTGTCTCCAAAACCGGGATGAGGTCATGAAACAGGACACAACCACACCTGCGGCCCCCGAGGCGAAGTTCACGTCAATGCGCGTGCTGGTCGACGAGTTCGTTTCCGACATTCGCCGGCGCGCCCGGGCGGTGGAGTGCTTGCTGGAACCACGGCAGCCACCGTGGAGTTTTGATCCGGATGCCCTGCCGACTGATGACGCGGAGCGACTGGTGGCCATCAAGCGAGAGGTAGAAAAGACCTTCAACGCGATTTTTTCCGACCGGCCGCGGGGCCGAGGGCCCCTTGTTTCACGGAGGGCGTCGCCAGCGCAATTGGGGCCAAAGAATAGATCCGCCACTCCGTCGGCGGCCTGAAAGGCAACTCGCTTCCGGCAGGGGCAAAGAATCACGGCTGAAGGCAAACCCCAGGATTACAGGAGAGAAGGATGACTGTACGCGATCACAATCTCGAATCAGTTGGTGAAGTGTTCGGCACATTCACCATTCACCAGACCGGCGGCGTCGACGATCTGGCCGACGACGATATCGGCTGTGCGGTGAGGTTAACCGACGACCATGAAATTGGCCCGGGGGCTGATGGTGCAACGTTGTTAGGCAAACTCATCACTCTCACCTTGCAGGACGGTGACGACGGTGACCGCCTGGCGACAGTGCAGGTGGCGGGGGTGTGTAACCTGCCGATTACGACCACTTATCCGACCGTTGGTGACCGGGTGGTATGCGGCGCGAACGGGACGGTTAAGCAAGCCCCCGCGCTGGCGGGCAATGATCCGGCAGGCGGCAACGTTGCCCGGGGGACAGTACTGGCGGTTAACGGGACCAGCGAATGCACGATCCTGTTGAACTGAGCAGGCGACGGCAAGTGTAATGTAGCTCTTCTCATCAAAACACAAGAGGAAAGCACGAACGTGGACAAAAGTTTTCTTGGAGAAACAATGGATATCGATGCGTACTTGGCGGACTCGTCGCGTTTCTTGCGCGCGGCGGCATCCGACGCTGATCAAGGCAGACAACACGGGCCGGTGGATTTAAGCCGGGCCACCGAAATCGAGGTCACACGGGACTCCTACCTCGAGGCCCAGGCGCAAAACCTGAGTTTGTCTGAACTTCTGGAAACCGAAGAGTACGACCCTTCCCCGATCGGCTCCCCGCTGGACGCGTTCGACCGCCAACTGGCGGCGCGTGGTGTCCGCATCTCGGGGAAATATCCGGCCACCGTGGAGTTGTTTTACCAGACCGCGCCGGGGTTGTTGCCCGAGTTTATGCGCCGGGAGATCGTCCGCGGGATGAATATGCGGCCGGGGTTGAAAATGCTGGTCGCCTCCTCGGCCAGTGTGCCGACCAGCCGCTATACGCCGTTTGCCGTGGATACCACGGCCGCGGACACCGACTGGTCGCTGCGCCCAGTCGCCGAAGGCGCCAACGTCCCGGCGGTAGTCGTCAGTGAGCAATTGCACACGATCACCGTCCCGGATTATGGGCTGGTCCTCAAGGCGTCTTATAAATCCCTGCGCCATCGGACGACGGACCAGTTCAAGGTCTTGCTGTGGTATATCGGATACCGCTTGCAGACCGACAAGATGGCGCTGTTAATCGACGTGATCAGAAACGGCGACGGGAACGACAACGCAGCTGAGGTAATCAACACCGACGTTTCCGGGACACTCGACTACGATGACCTGGTGAAGTTCTGGGCCGAACTGCATCCTTTCGAGATGAACACGCTGGTTTGCTCCAAGGAGGCAATCCGGACCGTCCTCAACCTGAGTGAATTTAAGGACCCGTTGGCCGGGTTTAAGTTCCAGTCGACCGGCGAACTGGTCAGCCCGCTGGGGGCGCGCTTGGTGCGCTGCGATGAAGCGCCCGATGATCTGGTCATCGGGATGGATCACCGGTTCGCTATCGAGGAAGTGATCACCCAGCCGTTGACCATCGAGTACGACAAGATAATCGAACAGCGGATCGAGGAAGCGGTTATCTCCGAATCGGTGGCCTACGCCAAGGTGATCAAGGATGCGGCGAAAGTTTTGGATTCGTCGTGGTCGTAACGGACGTACGGCACAATTGAAAAACGGGGGAGAGGGCGCAGCATGCTGCGCCTTCTCCCTGCCAAAACCGGCAGGAGACCCATGTCCAACACGCTTATCTACAACGCCAGCTCGGCGTACGGTACGGGACTGTGCCCCCAGCGCAAGCTTTTCCGGGTGCAAAACGGAGAGCACGCCGGACGGCTGCTGGCCCTGTTCTCCAAAACACCATCGGTGATCTCGTATGTCGTGGCCGACCCGCCGTATATGAATTGGTCGGCCCCGAACGACATCATAACCGACGCCGCCGATTACCCCGTGGGCGGTTTTATCGACGACACCGATTGCGTTTTCGTGGTGTACACCAAGCAGACCTCCGGCGATTTGGCCGTACTCAAACTAACTTACGGGGGCGGGACGTGGTCGGTGGGCACGACGTATGTAATCTATAACGGTGACGACAACTATTTCCCCACGATATACAAGGACTGCTATCAGACCCTGTACGTGACCTGGTCGCGGTATACCGGCAGTGCATACACCATCAACGCCAAGATCTCGGTCAACGAAGGCCAGACCTGGGGGACCGGGCCATCCGACCCGGGGACCACGTTAACCGCGGAGGCATCCTCGGCGTACTCCACGCTGGTGTATCGGCCCACCTGCGTGCACTGCATTTACACCCTGGGGGGAACCAAGCTGGCGCTGCGCCGGAGGGACATCAACGCGGCGACATGGGAATCCGAAGAGACGATCTATACCGGCAGCGGTCTGTATGATGATTTTGGTGCGGCCGTCGCGCCGGACAACCGGCTCGCCGTCACTTTTTCCACCGCGACTGACTTATACTACAGGGAACACGACGGGGTCTCCTGGAGCGGGTTGTACACCGTTGACTCCAATCCGGCCTTAGCCCCGTGCATTCGCTTTGTGGGTTCGACACCGTACGTCATGTACGGCCGGACGATCGGCACGGATCAAAACCGCTGGTTTTCCGCCCATCTTGAAGAATCGGGTTTTTCCACCCCGGAAGGGATTCTGGCCGGGTACGAGCCGTTTGCCAGAGTGTACTGTTACGATGCCAGTTCAGGGGCTCCCTCATACGGGCGCACAACGCAAGCGGCCGACACGACGCCGGCGGATGTTTTTCATCCTGATTCCGGTCGGTTGCTGGACGCCGTCGGCGACGGGATATTCCTCGGGATGGACGATCGCTTTTGCCGGGTTTCGGTCGTGCTCTCCACCGTCGGGGCGGGTGGCGCCGTGGCCTGGTCGTATTGGAATGGAACTTCCTGGGAGACATTTACCCCGGCGTCCGGCACGTACCATTTCGATTCCACGCCCGCGGGCGTGCGGTTGTGGGACGATTTAAAGTCCGCACCCGCGGATTGGCAGAAAACCACTATTAATACCCACTTCAAATACTGGGTGCGCGCGATGGTCACCGGAGCATACACCACCGGCCCGATCGGTTCACAGATCACGGCGGCGTCGAATCTCGACGACGCCGTTTCCGGTGTCGACTAATGCGCGTTTGAGCAAGGAGCACTTATGCCATTTACCGACAGGGAACTGGTGAAAAAGCACCTGGTGGATTTTCGGGTCGGCCGGGCAGAGGTGAAGGAATTCCGCGCGGTGTTTTCCGGCACCGACCCGGTGCAACTGCCTCATTCGGGGCTGGTCGAATCTTCGGTCGTGGTCAAAGCCAACGAGTCTTCCTCACCAGTGATGGAGGCAAAGACGCTGCTTGACGACTGGGTCTCCCTGGCGCACACCGACGTTATCGCCCGTTCAGTGGTCGTGGCCGATAATACCTCGCTGAGTACGATCTACTCAGAAAACATCGACTTCACCGTTGACTATGACAACGGACGCCTCCGGCGCATCGACACCGGAGACATCACCTCAGGCCAAGCAGTCGCCGTGTGGTATTTTCACTATCGCCGTTATGCGGCCGGAAGCGATTACACCGTGGACACAGCCACCGGGCAGGTCCGCCGGTTCAGTGGCGGGGTGATCGAAGACGGCCAGGCAGTACTCATTGATTATACCGCCGGGTTCGGCGCAGTGACCGAAGACGCCATCGACCAGGCCATTGCCGAGGCCGACCAGGCAATCATGCAGGCCGTTGATCCGCAATACCACGATTCGACCGACCCGGGCCTGATTGCCGCCGAGACGCAGTGGGCGGTCTCGATTCTGTGCCGCGTCCGGGCCGCCGCCGAGCTGTCGGGCCCGCCGCAGAAAACGCCTGCTGCGGCTTCTTCAGCAAAAGCCTGGTTGGAGCTGGCGGAGCAGTATCATCGATCGGGCACCCGCCTGCTCAAACTGTTCTGCCGAGCCGTACCGACAATGAGCTTTCCCGCGTTCGTCACGCGGAGGTAAGTCCGCGTGATCGGACAGCAACAACACAGGGGTTACAGGCAATGAATGAGACATATGCCCATTTAACCGGCCACCGCTCGTGGTGGGTATCGGACTTTTCGGTGTGGGGCGAAGCGGGTGCCGAGTCGGTCGAACTGCTGGCCAACGAGGTCGACGCTTCCGAACGGCGGGTCATGTTTTTCCGATTTGCCGTTGGCGGGGCTGAGCAGGAGGTATTTTTCGCGGGGCTCGTTGACCACCGTCTGAATCCACTCCCGTCGATCATCGATAAGCCGCTTATCGTGATTATCCCCAAAGGCCTGACACCGGTGACCCTGCTTGGCGAGTCGTCATCGTCCGCTTTCAAGATCGCCAAGACAGAGTCCTCCGCCGAGAACGCGCTGGTGGACTTGTGGATCGTTGAAATGGGGTCCTGACGGTGATCGATTGTGGAACAGAAACGATGTCATCGCTTTGGCCGTTTCGCCGGAGGCATGCCGCAATGTGCGGCGGGTTTCGGCTCGCAACTGAAGTGGTTACACACTGTCAATCGGCATCGGGCTGCCGGCGCACAGACAAAAGCAAGGCTCCGGCGAACCCGGAACCCAATGGCAGAGGGGTTGCCGCACAAGGGGAGCAAAGTAACCCCCCGGGATGCAGCCGAAGATCTGGAGATTATCGAGCAGCTCTTGACGTTGGCCCTCGAGGCGATCAGCAAGAAAACACCGGATGTGCGCCTCGCCGATATTCTCAAGCTCCTGGAATTCAAGCACCGGCTCAAGCCGCAGGCTGACGCCCGGGAGGTTTTCTGGGATTGGATCGACCGCTTCCGGCGGGAAGCGGCAAAACAAAAGCAAGACCGAGAAGCTGAGCAACCGCGGCCTTCGCCAAAAAAAGAGAACGCAACGGGATGAGGATACGATGCCGGCGGAAAGGGCTGTACAGTCCACACGGGCTTTTGCGGCAGGCAGAGCCGAGTTGCAGCCTGCGCTCCCGGACCGCAGTCCCTAGCCGCAGAGGTAATGCAAGGGAGAAAAGCAAGTGAAGAGTATTGTCGTGATGTTGATTCTGATTTTGTTTCTCGCGGTGACGGCACTGGCTGACGGTGTCAACTTCACCAATCAGTATAACCAATGGCAGTTTAACCCGTCGTATGCCTGCCATGTTGACGTGGACAACCCTGATACCACTTTCGGGCAGGAATCAACCGATCAGACGGTTTGGGCGGAAGATGATGCCGGCGCGGTCAACCGTGCCATCTTGGTGGACGTCGCCTGGGACAGCATTTTTGGGTACGGGCCCGAGAAAATCCCGAATCCTTCTCAAGTCGATTCCTGCGTCATCGACAGCGCCTATTTCAAATTCTATGTTCACGGGCCATCGACCACGGCGGATTCGATGGTGATCTGGCGACTGCACACGGACATCGAAAACGACGATACATATGCCACGTGGAACAATCCCAAATCCGGTCCGCCTGAGGCGGACTGGGGCGGTGGTGGGGGCTTTACCCTGGCGAATGACGTCATTCACAATGACGACAGCGTTCTTTACAACAACGCTACGGCAAGTATCTGGGATAGTGTAAAGATCACCGACATTTGGCAAGCGTTCACTGATAGTACAAGTCGCCGGACGGGTCTGGCGATCACGATCCCAACCGATGATTCCGAAATCCTGCGCTTTTTCCACAACACGGCTTCGGGTCACTTTTTCCTGAGAATCTGGTGGGGCGAGTACGGTGTGAAATCAACGAAGGCAGACTCGCAGCGGGTAGCGGCAACGAAAACGAATTGGATAAACGGGCACGCATTCAAGGAGCACAACAATTATGGCAGCGATTCGATCCATTACATGCTCCTGGGCAAAGTCTCTACAAACGTAGGGCGAGGGCTTCTGGAACCGGAGAATATAGCAGATTCCGTGAGTGAGAACCTGACAATCGACAGTGCGATATATCATTGCAAGGCCGGGGATGCGTCAGGGTCGAACACGATCAACTGCCATAAGATAAAACAATGGTGGACTGAAGGCTCCGGGACGGGCGGTACGGACGCTTGTGGTTCTGATTGGGTATGTCGGATGCACGGCGGCGGCGGCGAGGGCTGCGAGACGCAGTATACCTGGGCCACGTCTGGTTGTGACGGTAGTGCCGATCGGGAAAGCTCTACTTTTGCCACAATGAGCATTTCGTCTACCGGTTGGTATCAGTTCACCGCACCGGATTCGATTGCCCAGGGGATGTACGACAACCGGAATACACCGAACCCGTTCCAAACGAACTTTTGCGGCGTCCGGCTGGCAAATACGGTCGAGGATGGGACGGTATACGTGAAACTTTACACTGAGGACAGGTGGGGTACAAACAATGATCCCTACTGGATTTTCTATTATCAATGCGAAGTTGAACCGACGGGCGCCCGAGCCCGGCCGGCCTCGATCGGTGAACCGGTGATGCAGGGGGCATATCTCAAATGAAAAGGATCATCAGAATCGTCCTGGTCCTGACACTCTGGACTGGGTTTGCCTGGGCTGCAGTAAGCCCCATAATCGTAGGGGACGCTGATTCTGTCTGGGTTAGCTTTTCAGTCAACGACACCCTGGGTAACGCGGCAAATTGCGACTCGGCGTGGGTTGTGCAGTTCTACCGCTGGCGGGCGTTTGACTCGGTGAAGGTGACCTCGAGTTATGGTTCCCGGACGGGATTTTACCTGGTTTCCCGAAAAGCTTCGGCCGGGGCTGATTCCCTTGGCCCGTACTCCGTCGAGGTGCGGACGTACGGTGTCACCGGTCGATCTCCGCATATCACTTACCAATACATGGTTGTGGATGGTGGGCCACCCGGCCGGGACGATACGGTCGGCCTGGGCAGTGGAACGTATGCGGCGCTCGCAAAGGAGGCTTCCCTATTTGATCCTGGTAGTGATACGGTTGGACTTGGCGATGGGACTTATGCCGCCTTCGCCAAGCCCGGGGATCCGATGACTTTGACGCCCGCTGAACGGGGTGCAATAGAAGATACGATCTACGCTAACCGTGCTGACTACGGTACCGACTTGGACACCTCAACCATCCGAACCATGATGGTGGACTTAATGTTTGCCGACTCAAACGTGGCGCGGGACGGCACGAAAATCGATTATCAGAGCACCACCGGGCCCGGCCCGACGCCGGTGCGCGTTCTCGTCGTCGATGCCGACACCAACTCTATCGAGGGTGTCCGCTTGACAATCAAACTGGCTACCGATCAGGCTAAAAAACACGAAGCCACCACTGGTGCCGAGGGCTGGGCCTCGATGACCTTAAATCTGGTCGAATATGACATCTACGCCGCGGCCAACAACTACACCTTCTCGACCCCGGCGCTCAACACCACGGTATCCGGCGATAGTCTCCGTGATACGATTTGGGCCTCGTCTTTCGACCCGGGATTGCCGGACGACCCCGATTTGTGCCGGGTATATGGCTGGGTGTATGATCTGGGTGGCGAGAAGATGGAAAACGTGGCGGTGACCGCGCGGGTGATGGCCTCCGCGGTGCGGTACCAGAGCGTCGTTGTCTCTCCGTATGAAAAAGCCACTGCCTCCGACTCGACCGGTTACTGGTTCCTTGATGTCTTTCCCTCGGCTCGGCTGATGCCCGATTTGACCAAGTACGAATTTACGATCCGGTACACGGGCGGGGCGATTTTGCGAAAAAAAGTGAGCGTGCCGGATTTGACCTCCTGGCAGCTGGATTGGTAGGCGAACAAAGACCCACGCGGTGCCTCAAGAGAAAAAATGCCAAAAAGCAGCATTTTTTCTGACCGTATCTGTCAGGGGTGCAGCCAATAACTCTTAAAGAGGCCAATGAGGGGACATACCGCGAATGAGTCATTTTGGGATAGAGACACCGTGTATATGACTCGGCGCTTGCCGCAGGAGATGTTTTTCGCAGGTTGTTGGAGGTTTCCCCTGAGGGGGCGCGAAAACCGACGAGACCAATCCTTTCTATGGCCGTGGCCGGGCTCTGAGGTCCGGCCACTTTTTTGGCATTTCCGCACGCGTACGGCCGGTAAGGTGGCTCCACGCTGTTAGCCCACAAGGTGTGTCGCCCGTTTCTTGGCCGTCGGGCCAGATTATTCGCCCAGGCCGATAAACCGGTATAGTGACGCCTATTTATTGCCAGGTCTTGCGTGGCTGATTCTGGCGGCAAACGTCTTCCCACAGGCTCGAAACCTCGAAGTCTGTTCCCGTATAAGAGCTAGGGAGGAGGAGTTGCTCGGTGATATCCGGTGTGAGAAGAGCGCTGCTTTTCGGTCTGGCTGGTGCTGTCTTGTTGTCCGCTTGCACGGCCAATACCTGGGAGAGTTACTATCGCTCCGCCAAGCGCGCGCACCGGGAAGGCGATTTCGTCCGGGCTGAAAGACAATATCAGGCGGCCATCAAGAAAGCGGAACGCAAGGGCCTGGACGACTACCGGCTATCATCGCCCGTGTATAACCTGGGTTTATTGTACTCTCACCAGGGACGCCACGCCCAGGCAGAGCCGCTGTTTTCGCGGGCGCTGGAGCTCATGGAAAAAGACGAAGAATTGGCCGCCGGTCCGGCACATTCAACTGTGGCCGCCTGCTTAAACAACCTGGCGCTGAGCTACACAGCACAGGGCAAGCTTGCCCAAGCGGAACCGCTGTATCAGCGGGCACTACTGATTATCAGAGAATCACTGGGCCCCGAACACCGGGTGACTGCAAAAAGCTACAATAACCTCGCCGGCCTCTATACCGATATGGGCCGGTTTGCCGAGGCGGAATCGCTTTACCACCGTTCACTAAAAATAAAGCGGAAGACACTGGAGCCGGAACATCCGGCCACCGCTGCCGGGATGAACAACCTCGCCTTGCTTCTGGCCAAGCAGGGACGATACAAAGAGGCGGAGGAACTTTTTAAACGATCGTTGGCCATACGCGAGAATTCGCTCGGCCCGCATCACCCGCAGGTCGCCCAAAGTCTGGAAAACTACGCCGATTTGTTGAGAAAGATCGGTCGAAATCCGGAGGCCGAGCGGCTGGAAACTCGCGCTAAAGCCATCCGGGGGACGTCCGCGACAAAGCGCACGGGCAAATAGGACCTGGCGGGCGTCTCAATCTCGGCTTTTTCCTGGTGCGTCACGATATTGGCTGAATGGTCAAAAACCTTGCGCCAATCTGCCCACAAAGGTTATCAATTCTTTTGAGATTATCCAGGGAGTGTTGCCGCAGCGGCCTGATCTCTCTTAGGGGTCGAGAACTGGCGAAGAATCTATCCTCGGGTAAGGCTCTCATTTTGTGGGGTTCAGGATGATGGACCCGGGCACGAACCCGGTCGGCACCTCCTTACGCAGGGTATCGATGAACTCGTATGACCCGGCCCGCCACGTCGTGTCGATAATCACCGTATCAGCGGAATGCTCGTCGATGCGGAAATTCAGCGTGGCGAATAAGCCTTTACCGGGCGCAATAAAATGTTCTTTCGCGCCGACCACTGCGGAGAGCAGGACGGTGTTCGCCTCGTTGTTGATGCTGCCCGTGTCGGACTTCGCGGTGATGTATTCCACACGCGAGCCGGTAAAGTCGACTTTCTCCAGGGTGACCGCGTCGGGGGTCCATGTCAGGGGAATCGTCACCGCGGCCAACTCCACACAGTTTTCGAAGGTGACCTGCACGGCGAGGGTTGCGCCGAGAGTGTCGGAGACATTCCGGGCGACCCAGCACGAGTCGAAACACGGCGGTTCGGTGATGGTGATCACGCCCTTATTGAACGCGCTGAAATCGCCAACGCCGGCGGGACCATGATCCTGGAAGTGTACATTGTCGATCATGTAAATCCTATCCAGCGACTTAGTATAACAGGCGGTGTCGAACTCGAAATTACCCGCGTTGCCCTTGACGTTGATTGTGAGGATGACAACGTCTCTGCCGCTCGGCTCGGGGGCAGTACCCCCGCCCACGCCCCCAGCGTTGATCACGAAATGGTCCGGCGATGTGCCGTCGTACCCGACATCACCAGCCGGGTCGCAGCCCAGCCCCGGGCGAACCTCTTCAATTAGGATGGCCCAACCGGGATTGGACCAGTTCCACCGCACACCGACGACAGAATCGTCGCCAGCGTCAACGGGAAGCGGCGGCGACCAGAATGCTCCGCCAGAGGTGGACCTGACGATGACCGGCACCGTAAGCGAACCCATCTCGATGTCCCAGAAAGCTGTAATGGCCACCGAAACGCCGGTCTGGTTCTTCTCAACCGTCTTGCTCTCAAGGTCCACCCGCCATTCGGCAAAGGCACCCGTGGCAAACAGCAATAATGTAACGGCGGTAAGCCCTCCAACCAGAAAACGAATTTTAGCCCACATCACGGCCTCCCCAGCTTGGGTTTTCGAGTGCGCCCAAAATAAGATAACAAGCTGCTGTAAGTCAAGCGCCCCGGCGCTTGACGGACGATTAATGTCAAGCCGACACCCCGCAATGGCATTCGGGGCAGGGGCCGCTTGACCTACTTCCGTCGACCGGATGTGATTCGCGGGGCGTGTAACTCTTTGTTATTCAGCGGATTGGTGCGTCATTCTCCGCACGGGTTGCCGCAGAACATGTGATTGGTCATGTACACGTATTGCACGTAGTATGTCACGCCCTGGTCGTCAGCGCTGGGGCTTGACAGACAACCGCCGCTTAAGTACATTGTATGAGTGGGATGTTGAGTGGTTCGCCGAGTTGGGGCTTGACGTGAACCGCCGCTTAAGTACATTATGGGAATGCAAATGGAGTTGCGAGATTGAGCTGGGGCTTGACGTGAACCGCCGCTTAAGTACATTACCTGGCCGAACGGATGCGGCTGGAGCAGGGCAGGGGATTGACAGACAACCGCCACTTAAGTACATTCGAAGGGTAGGGGCCACCGATGGCAACGGAGTTGGGGTTTGACATGAACCGCCGCTTAAGTACATTACCGAACCAAACCTGACGGACTTGTGATATGCTGGGGCTTGACGTGAACCGCCGCTTAAGTACATTCCAGCATTTGCAGGGGCCGGCAGATCGTCAGCTGGGGCTTGACGTGAACCGCCGCTTAAGTACATTGTGAGTGATCAGCAC